>Ga0208461_1003216_pt1 | contig 12547 bp, 9 predicted proteins | sample AD_JPNTR4_MetaG_FD_184448 | JGI IMG/M metagenome (GOLD analysis project Ga0208461, IMG submission 184448) | Active sludge microbial communities of municipal wastewater-treating anaerobic digesters from Japan - AD_JPNTR4_MetaG (SPAdes) (version 2) | ecosystem: Engineered > Bioreactor > Anaerobic >... | reverse complement strand
AACGATACCAAGTTCACTAACGGTGGTATTTGCAACTCCAACCCTCTGCTACTGGTTTACCTTTCCGATGCGAGTGGCATAAACACAACCGGAGCGGGTATAGGGCATGATCTTACCGCAACATTAGCATATCCAGCCGGACAATGCGAAACATTCAACCTTAATAATTTTTACAAAGCCAATACCGACGATTACACCCAGGGTATAGCAACCTATCAACTTTCTGGCCTAACTCCCGGAACTTACACTATAGAGGTAAAGGCCTGGGATGCCTTTAATAATAGCAATACCGGCAAAATAGTTTTCCGGGTAATTGGCGACGACAAACTTGTGGTTGGCAACTTTTACTGTGTTCCAAACCCAGTTAAGGATAACACACAGTTCTACTTTGAAACTAACACCAATGAAACTGAACTTGATGTAAAGCTGGAAATATTCAACATCAATGGCTCTAAAGTTGCCGAACTCCTAAAAAAAAGGATTTATACTGAAGGTTACAGAATAGGGCCACTTGAATGGAACGGATGTAACTCCAACGGGGAGAAACTTGCAAAGGGAATTTATTTTGCTCGCATTCAAGTTTCATCGGTTCAGGGTGAGCAGGTAGCCACAACAAAATTCGTTGTACTTTAGTTTGATATTAAACAATAAGTATCATATTACACCGTTTACATTTGTTACTGTATAAATGTTATTTTTGCAAACTCATAATTGTTAAGTTGATGATTAAGAAATTTTATGGAATTGCAACAATTCTTTTAGTAGGATTACAGCCTACGGTTAAGGCTCAGTTCGATAGCACCATATCGCTATCGGGTGGTTTAAATGCATTGCGCATTGCTGTACCATTCCTAACCATAGCACCCGATTCACGGAGTGCAGCCCTTGGCGATGCCGGAGTGGCATCGGTACCCGATGTAAACTCGCAACACTGGAACCCTGCTAAGTTTCCATTTATTGAAGGTAAAAAGTGGGGCATGGGATTTTCCTACACCCCATGGCTCAGAAACTTGGTTAACGATATCAACCTTACCCATTTAACCGGTTATTACCAGTTTGATAAGATGCAATCCATTAGCGGATCGTTGCTTTACTTCTCAATGGGTGAAATCACCTTCAGGGATAACAATAACAACTACATCCAGGCCTTTAACCCTAACGAGTTTGCAATCGATTTTGCATACTCGCGTAAGTTTTCCGACCATATTGCCGGTGCAATGGCTTTCCGTTACATCCGTTCCGATTTAACCGGTAATTTTACTACCACAGGCACTGGCAGCGGTAAACCCGGTACCTCGTTTGCAGCCGATTTGGCAGTATACTACCAGAACGCTATTAACCTTGCCGGGAAAAGTGGCGAAATGGCAATTGGTGGCAATATCTCCAATATTGGAACAAAATTATCGTACAATGAGGATCCACAAAAGGAGTTTATACCCATTAACCTAAGGGTTGGTGGAAGGTTATCGCTTAACATCGACCAATACAATGGGTTTTCGTATCTACTGGATTTAAACAAGCTGTTAGTTCCTACTCCACCTGTTTACAACAGCCAGGATGAGATTGTTAGCGGAATGGATCCAAACGTATCGGTTGTGCAGGGTATGATTCAATCGTTTTACGACGCCCCAGGTGGTTTCAAGGAGGAAATGCAGGAAATATACATTGCCACTGGGGTTGAGTACTGGTACGCAAGACAGTTTGCCATTAGGGCAGGATACTTCCATGAGAGCCAAAATAAGGGGAACCGTAAGTATATCACACTTGGGGCTGGATTGCGTTACAATGTTTTTAATATCGATTTCTCGTACCTAATCCCAACCGGTGGGTTCAATAGCCCTATGGCCAATACCCTTCGCTTTTCAATCTCTTTTGAATTTGAACCTGCAAGAACAAGAACAAATAGGAATAAGTAATGGATTTTAGGATAGGTTTTGGCTACGATGTTCATCAGCTGCAGCAAGGGCTCCCCTTTTGGCTAGGTGGAGTTCAAATTGAACACACCAAGGGCTCATTAGGTCACTCCGATGGCGATGCCCTTATCCATGCCATTTGCGATGCCATGCTGGGTGCAGCCAACCTGGGCGATATAGGTGTCCATTTCCCCGATACCGATCCCTCTTTAAAGGGTATCGATAGTAAAATACTTTTACGGAAAACAATGGATATAATTGCCCAAATAGGTTACACCATTGGAAACATCGACTCAACCATCTGCCTACAACGCCCAAAGGTAAAGGATTATATACCCAAAATGCAGGCTGAACTTGCCAAAGCATTAGATGTTGAGCCACAGCAAATTTCAATAAAAGCTACTACTACCGAGAAACTTGGTTTTGTTGGACGCGAGGAAGGCGTAACGGCCTATGCCGTAGTTCTTCTGAGAAAGAATTAGCTGTATGGAGGTAGGAAACGATATTCTTCCAAAAACTTTGGTACTAGGCGCCAGTCAAAAACCTGAGCGTTACTCGTACCTAGCCATACGAAGCCTTAAGAAACATGGTATTGAGGTAGTAGCAATCGGTGCACGTAAAGGGATGGTTGATGATATTGAGATTCATACCGAACTACAGGATATACCAGATATTCACACCATAACACTATATCTCAGCGCACGTAATCAGGCTCCATACTACAACTATATCATCAACCTCAAACCCAAACGTCTGATTTTTAACCCGGGAACTGAAAACCCTGAGCTGGAAAAACTTGCCCGAGAACATGGAATTGACGTGGTGGAGGGGTGCACCCTTGTAATGCTAAGTAACGGAACATACTACGAATGGTAAAAGTTATACAGAACGAGTCCGATTTAAGTAAGGCCCTGAGCGAGCCAGCCAGTGCTATCTACTTTAACTCACAGGCATGCGGGGTTTGTCATGTTATGCTGCCCCAACTCGAGCAAATAGTTGGTAGTGAATTCCCCAAGATGCACATTTACGTGGTAAATGCCAACGAAACTCCTGAGATATGCGGGAAATTCTCAGTATTTACCTTTCCAACCGTGTTAATATTTTTTGAAGGGAAAGAATCGTTGCGTATGGCAAGGAATATCAACCTGGCCACTTTCAGGCAAGCCGTAGCTCGCCCCTACTCCATCCTCTTCGACTAGGGACGATCGAATGTTGCGCTAATAAATGGGTCGTTTACCTGCCCTGAAACACTATACTCCCAGTCAATTGTTTGGCTGTACCTGTGCCAAACACCCCTGCCAGTTATAAAGTATAGATCGCTATTGGTGCTTAGCACCGTAAAAACGGTATCCTTAAGCTGAACATAGGTTTCAACGTCAAGCCCAAGGTTGTAAAGGTTATAAATCACGTAGGTTGAGCTATCGAGTTGTGTGTAGCGGTCAACACTCACGTTATACGACCTGTATTTGGTTCCCTGGTAATTCTCCCGGCACCGCCAAACCCCGGTAATCCCCTCCCCCTTTTCGTACTTGTCGCACGATGAACCAGATAGCAATAAAAAAGTTGCTATGAACAATAACAGTTGGGCAGTCCTTTTCATAACTCAAGTATATAAGTGATGAAGGGCATTAGCCCTTCACCACCTTATCAATTAAACTATCGTCGGCAATATTAGGAAGCGTAACCTTGAGCAGTGGGGTGCGTTCCATCTCGCGCTTAATGGCAAGCATTGCGCCGCTGTTACGCGCCCAACTCCTACGGGCAATGCCATTGTTCACATCCCAGTGGAGCATCATGTGGAGGCGTCTATCGGCAGCATCGGACCCATCGAGAGTGAGGCCAAAGCCTCCGTTTATTACCTCGCCCCAGCCAACACCACCTCCGTTGTGAATTGATACCCAGGTGGCGCCACGGAAAGCATCACCAATTACGTTGTGGATAGCCATATCGGCAGTGAAGCGTGAGCCATCGTAGATGTTTGATGTTTCGCGGTATGGCGAGTCAGTTCCCGATACATCGTGGTGGTCGCGACCCAGCACTACCGGGGCTGAAATGCGCCCGTCGCGGATTGCCTTGTTAAAGGCAGCAGCAATCTTAATACGGCCCTCGGCATCGGCGTAAAGGATTCGGGCCTGTGATCCAACCACCAGGTTGTTCTTACTAGCCTCACGTATCCAGTGAATGTTATCCTGTAGCTGCCCCATGATTTCGGCCGGAGCAGTCTTGGCTATCTCCTCAAGTACCTCAAGGGCTATAGCATCGGTGGTGGCCAAATCCTTGGGATCGGACGAGGTGCAAACCCAACGGAATGGGCCAAAGCCGTAGTCGAAGAACATGGGTCCCATTATGTCCTGAACATAGGACGGGTACCTGAAATCGCCGTTAGGTTTAAGGATATCGGCACCGGCGCGGCTGCTCTCCAGTAGGAATGCATTGCCATAGTCGAAAAAGTACATGCCACGCTCTGTCATCTTATTAATAGCATTTACATGCCTGCGAAGACTCTCGTAAACCTTTTCCTTGAAAAGTTCTGGCTGTTCAGCCATCATCCTGTTAGCCTCCTCAAAGCTAAGGCCTACAGGGTAGTACCCTCCAGAAAATGGGTTATGGAGTGAGGTTTGGTCGCTCCCCAAATCAACATGGATATTCTCCTCAACCAACCGTTCCCAAAGGTCAACAATATTCCCATGGTAGGCCAGCGATACCGCTTCCTTGTTGGCAGAGGCCTCACGAATTCTGGGAATTAGCTCGTCAAGGCTGGAGTAAACCTCATCCACCCACTTTTGTCCATGGCGAACCTCAACAGCCTTGGGGTTAATCTCGGCAATAACGCCAACCATTCCTGCAACCACGGCAGCCTTGGGCTGAGCACCCGACATTCCACCAAGACCTGATGATACAAATATTTTACCCCGCAAATCGGTTTCGCCCGGTTTCATCTGCTTACGACCAGCGTTCATCACGGTAATGGTTGTTCCATGCACAATCCCTTGAGGGCCAATGTACATGAATGAACCCGCTGTCATCTGCCCGTATTGGGTCACGCCAAGTGCGTTGTAACGCTCCCAGTCGTCCTTACTGGAGTAGTTGGGAATCATCATTCCATTAGTTACCACCACGCGGGGTGCATCGGGGTGCGATGGGAAAAGCCCCATGGGGTGGCCTGAGTAAAGAACAAGGGTTTGCTCATCGGTCATCTCGGCCAGGTACTTCATGGTTAAGCGGTACTGCGCCCAGTTCTGGAACACCGCCCCATTCCCGCCGTAGGTTATAAGCTCATGCGGATGCTGCGCCACAGCATAATCCAGGTTATTACTTAGCATTAGCATGATAGATGCAGCCTGAACCGATTTATGCGGGAAATCGTTAATGGATCGCGCATAAATCTTATAATCGGGCCGGAAACGGTACATGTAGATTCGACCGTACTCCTCCAGCTCACGGGCAAACTCCTCGGCCAAAACAGCATGATGCTTTGTCGGAAAATACCTAAGGGCATTCTTAACCGCTAGCTTCTTCTCCTCAAGGGTAAGAATCTTTTTGCGCTTAGGCGCATGGTTAACCGAGGGATCCCATGGCTTGGGTGCTGGAAGCTCATCGGGAATCCCCTGCAGTATATCCTTACGGAACTCTTCAAGTGTCATAGTTACATTTTTTTTACTCTTACCGCAAAGGTAGGAATTTTAAAACGATTTCAGGCGAGGGAGGTGGGAAAGATTATTAAGATGTAAAAGGAGTTAGAAGAAGTTAGAGGAAGTTAGAGGAAGTTAGAGGAAGTTAGAGGAATGGGGTGGAATGAACCGGAATTATTCGGAATTATTCGGAATGGGAGGGAACCAGTTGTAACAGGGCGGTATTGCTGTATTAAAAAAAACTAACGTTTAATCCATTGATGTAAACAAATGTTTTTTATAAATTGCATTACTTTAGTAATACTTTACCTATTGCAATAGCTTAAAGTTCCAAATGCAACGATATTAAATACAACCCAAAATTATCACTTTTCAAAATGGAATAGATAGAATAAAGATGAAGATATGAGCACAATTGCAATAACCGACTGCGAAGGCAACGTTTTGTATAGCCTTGAAGAATGTGAGATGTTCCCCAATTACACTGCAGTACTAAAAGATGCAATTGCACAGGGTAAAGACCTAACGGGATTGTGCATTAAAAACCAAAACATAAGTAATGTAGTATTCCAAGGAACCACGCTTTACAATGCGGTGTTCGAGAATTGTAACTTTCATAAGGTCGAGTTCATTGAATGCCAAGCCGATTCCGTTTGGTTCAATAGATGCAACCTTGATGGGCTTAAAGTCAAAAAGACAAACCTTTCCAAAGCCCAAATTCACAAATGTAGTATTAGCAAGGCACACTTTACCAGGTCAAATCTTAACGACTCTTTAATATTTGATAGTAATTTACACCTTGCCGTTTTCCTTAAGACACAACTCAATAATGTTGGGTTTGATAATTGCAACCTAGAAAAAGCAAAGTTTGAAGAGTGTTCACTGGCTGAAGCAGGATTTTACAATTTATCTCCAACCTACCAATGGATTAACGATGTCCTATTCTCAAGATGCATATTGAATAACTGTAACCTGAGTTCGCTGAACTCCCTCTCGATGCTTTTCATTCGGGAAAGCAATATTGAAGATGCAGAACTTAAGGATCAAAACTTTACCAGGGTAATCAATACTTACACTAAAGTGCTGTATGCCATTGAATCCGATACGGTTTGGTGGGAAGACTTTAGAGGAAACTTTGAGCAGTTTAAAGATATGGTTGAGAACGACACGATGGAAAACGGAACTAAATATTACCTTGATGACTTTTTGTATGACGAGTTAAGCAAGGTTGTGTATTACCTGGAGCAGTGGCATAATGAACAAACAATTATTGCTCAAAATACGCTAAGCATCAATAAATGCGAATAGCAATTGCACTAAACACGATTGGTTCAGATTGTATCGTTTGCATATTGGTCATACCCTTTGCTACACCGCATAAAGTGCTACAGACATGTTAATATGTTCTTTGCATCCAACGCATTAAAAATACATCATACACGCTATAGCTTGATCCCGTTGAGCTAACGCTTTCAAGTATCATTTCTTTCTCAAGTAGGGCATCGAGCATCCTATGAATGGACGAGGGTGTACCCAGTTGATGTTTCACAAGGAATTCCTTGCTATATATTTGTGATACTGATTCCTCCTTTGCCAGGGCAAGTAGAAACTCCCATTGCTTACTGGTGATTAAATTTCTATACTGAAGGTATATGGGCTCATTCTCCTTAAGCAACGCTAAACACTCGGCCTTCACGATATCCAAGTTAATTTTTCTCAACGAATATAGCCTATTGCAAAGACTCTGCGTGTAGAATGTATAGCCCTTTGTCCATTCCAGCACGTAATCGATGCATTCATCATCTATAGTTCTTCCCCCTTGTTCAAATTTTTCACGAATAAAATTTCTGTACGTTACCCTTTCAATAGCATCAAGGTTGATGAAACGGGTACTGGAGTAGAATGGTCTATTGGCATTGGCAAAAATATCCATAAGGGTATGCCTTCGACTACCACTAAAAATAAAACAAAGCCTGTTAAATTGTTGAATATACGTACGGAGTATAGCCTCCACATTTTTCTCGGGGTAATGAGCAATTTGCTGAAACTCGTCAATGGCAACCACAACAGGATGAGGTTGTTCATTTATAAAAGCAAGCAATTGCTGAAGCGTGTATTCCTTATCGCTCTCGGATTGGTAATTAAACTGCACTTGAGGTGCGCCAGTAATGGCATCGAACGAGAATACTGGTCGTAAGCCCTTAAGCAGTTTTAGGAAACGCTTTCCCACAGGGGTTCTCTCGGGATACTTATTGATAATTGCAGTGGTAAGCAGCTTAATGAAATCAGAGAGATTGCGTGTGGAGTAAATATCCACATAAACAATTCCGTAATCACCCATTTCGCCAAGCATCTCAAAAAAGCGGAAAATTAACCCTGTTTTCCCCAATCTGCGTGGCGATATCAAAGTTGTATTCACATTACCACTAACATTCCTCAGCAGGACGTTTAACTCATTTTCACGATTGCAAAAATACTCCTTTGAGATATAACTATTAACCAAGAAGGGGTTTACATCCTTTACCCTAGCCATTTTACCATTTATTTTATGCTAATATAAGTAGAAAAACACATTTCGCAAAATATATAACGCATTTTGTATAACGCATTCTGCGAAACAGATGAATTTAATAATCAAAGTTTACGGGTTAACCAATCTTATGCAATCCACGCACCCGCACGGGGTGCGACTATTAGTTTAGCGGCTCTGGCGCCGTAGTCCCCTAACTTGTCAAACCCTTTCATTACTCTATTATTTCAATGTATTTTTCAATGTAAAATATGTCGTCATGGTCGGGATTGTCCTTAGGGCTGTCATGCAACGGCCTTTCTCCTACTTTTTGTTTCCAATACTTTTCGGGTATTCGGTCAAGGTAGGCAATACATTTTCGGTTTTCTGTGTAATAAATACACGTTTCGCAAAGCCTTTCGGGGCGTTTGATTTCGTCGTTAGCTGTTCTAATTTTTTTCATGGCTCAACTTGTTTTAGGTAAGGATTGTCTAATTTAAGAAACATCTCTACAATTTCAACCATTTCTGTTGTTAATTGAATAACTTCGCCGAACTTGCAAAAAACACTCGGTTCAGATTGTATCTTTGACATATTGGTCACAACGTGATAACAATAAGTAAGGGTTCTTCCCTAGTTGTGAATTGCTTTCAGATTGTATCTTTGACATATTGGTCACAACATAGCTGGATACACGTATCATTCGCACCACGTTGTGAATTGCTTTCAGATTGTATCTTTGACATATTGGTCACAACTAGCGTGGCATATTTGATTGAGGAACGCTAGTTGTGAATTGCTTTCAGATTGTATCTTTGACATATTGGTCACAACCGCATGGACTTTTGGACGCGCAGCATTACGTTGTGAATTGCTTTCAGATTGTATCTTTGACATATTGGTCACAACTGGGGATGTTGCCATTTCAGGTGTGTTAGCGTTGTGAATTGCTTTCAGATTGTATCTTTGACATATTGGTCACAACAACTTCAGAGTTTTTCCACTGTCATCGGTCGTTGTGAATTGCTTTCAGATTGTATCTTTGACATATTGGTCACAACTGACAATTGCGTGTATCTCAAGGGCGTTAAGTTGTGAATTGCTTTCAGATTGTATCTTTGACATATTGGTCACAACGTCTTGTTTTTGCTCCTTTCAGTCGCAAAGTTGTGAATTGCTTTCAGATTGTATCTTTGACATATTGGTCACAACTATTACTGGAATCTGTGTCCAGTTTTATAGTTGTGAATTGCTTTCAGATTGTATCTTTGACATATTGGTCACAACCGAAAAATGTAAAGCAAACACCTTTGCCCTGTTGTGAATTGCTTTCAGATTGTATCTTTGACATATTGGTCACAACTAGATTCTGTTGTAAGAAGCGTAATCAGGAGTTGTGAATTGCTTTCAGATTGTATCTTTGACATATTGGTCACAACACCTAATGATTTTTTAGTCGTTTGTTCCTTGGTTGTGAATTGCTTTCAGATTGTATCTTTGACATATTGGTCACAACACAGGTCTCTTTGCCCATCAGGACGCTCGAGTTGTGAATTGCTTTCAGATTGTATCTTTGACATATTGGTCACAACTCAAACTATTCTCTCCGAATGTACAGGAATGTTGTGAATTGCTTTCAGATTGTATCTTTGACATATTGGTCACAACATATCATCAAAATGACATTCATAATTTTTCGTTGTGAATTGCTTTCAGATTGTATCTTTGACATATTGGTCACAACTACTAAGTGATAGCAATATGAGTGTAATTAGTTGTGAATTGCTTTCAGATTGTATCTTTGACATATTGGTCACAACCTTGGGGGTGTGAAACCCCCAAACTATTCAGTTGTGAATTGCTTTCAGATTGTATCTTTGACATATTGGTCACAACCCAGCGTGTTATGCATCTTCCCAAGTCTCTGTTGTGAATTGCTTTCAGATTGTATCTTTGACATATTGGTCACAACATCGCAGGCATGGTGGTTAACTGGTAATGAGTTGTGAATTGCTTTCAGATTGTATCTTTGACATATTGGTCACAACATGCAGTTGCGAAGCAAATAGTGGAGATTAGTTGTGAATTGCTTTCAGATTGTATCTTTGACATATTGGTCACAACCTACACAGGAAAATGTAATGACTCTTATCAGTTGTGAATTGCTTTCAGATTGTATCTTTGACATATTGGTCACAACTTATGGCTGTTATCTGTTACAACTATCTTGGTTGTGAATTGCTTTCAGATTGTATCTTTGACATATTGGTCACAACTGCTCGTTAACCTGCAACAATGTCCCTAACGTTGTGAATTGCTTTCAGATTGTATCTTTGACATATTGGTCACAACCTCATCGGACGAAATGCCGATAAACTGCTGTTGTGAATTGCTTTCAGATTGTATCTTTGACATATTGGTCACAACTATCGCTACATTATCAATCAAGGCTCGGCGGTTGTGAATTGCTTTCAGATTGTATCTTTGACATATTGGTCACAACACTGCGTGAGATTTTGGCTTGCCCCTGCGGGTTGTGAATTGCTTTCAGATTGTATCTTTGACATATTGGTCACAACGACGACGTTAATTACATAGATTTAAATTTAGTTGTGAATTGCTTTCAGATTGTATCTTTGACATATTGGTCACAACCGAAGGCCACCAGGGGGGCCGCCGGGGCGAGTTGTGAATTGCTTTCAGATTGTATCTTTGACATATTGGTCACAACTTAAATAATGTTTACTATAAATTATTCAAAGTTGTGAATTGCTTTCAGATTGTATCTTTGACATATTGGTCACAACATCATGGAGTACGAGGATGACGAGATCTGGGTTGTGAATTGCTTTCAGATTGTATCTTTGACATATTGGTCACAACTGTTAGCAAGTCCGAACGAAACCGAACGGCGTTGTGAATTGCTTTCAGATTGTATCTTTGACATATTGGTCACAACTCCCACTTACAAGCAGTAGTTCCATAGGGCGTTGTGAATTGCTTTCAGATTGTATCTTTGACATATTGGTCACAACAGATTGTTATTGATGCTTACAATCACTGTAGTTGTGAATTGCTTTCAGATTGTATCTTTGACATATTGGTTACAACATGCAAGCGCAGGGAAGTGTGTAATCATATGTTGTGAATTGCTTTCAGATTGTATCTTTGACATATTGGTCACAACGGTATAGCAACACATTTCGGCGGCATGGCTGTTGTGAATTGCTTTCAGATTGTATCTTTGACATATTGGTCACAACGTTTGACTGGAAAATTCCATTCCAGATTTAGTTGTGAATTGCTTTCAGATTGTATCTTTGACATATTGGTCACAACTAAACTCCACCTCAAACTTAACTCTCTCTCGTTGTGAATTGCTTTCAGATTGTATCTTTGACATATTGGTCACAACGGCGGGAGTTCGCGATGGAGGGGGAGCGGCGTTGTGAATTGCTTTCAGATTGTATCTTTGACATATTGGTCACAACTCTATCGTACCTACCCTATTGGCGCTGATGTTGTGAATTGCTTTCAGATTGTATCTTTGACATATTGGTCACAACAATATCTTCTGAATACTGCAAGATTATTGAGTTGTGAATTGCTTTCAGATTGTATCTTTGACATATTGGTCACAACTTTGAAAGTAATTAAACTTTCATTGATATGTTGTGAATTGCTTTCAGATTGTATCTTTGACATATTGGTCACAACGTTAGCAAGACGCTGCCACATCTTAAGAGAGTTGTGAATTGCTTTCAGATTGTATCTTTGACATATTGGTCACAACTCGTTGAGATAATATTCGGAAGTTATCTTGTTGTGAATTGCTTTCAGATTGTATCTTTGACATATTGGTCACAACCCAGGAACTTGGTGAATACCCAGAACACCGGGTTGTGAATTGCTTTCAGATTGTATCTTTGACATATTGGTCACAACCAAACTTTGCCGATTCATTAGGGAAGGCGTGTTGTGAATTGCTTTCAGATTGTATCTTTGACATATTGGTCACAACTGAGTTGCCTGCATCATATCGGAAAGATTTGTTGTGAATTGCTTTCAGATTGTATCTTTGACATATTGGTCACAACTTGCGTTCGCATTACAATCGCAATGCGACAGTTGTGAATTGCTTTCAGATTGTATCTTTGACATATTGGTCACAACATACACATACATCGCGACGAAGGTCACCATGTTGTGAATTGCTTTCAGATTGTATCTTTGACATATTGGTCACAACAAAGAGGGGATTTAGTACGCTGCCTATTGAGTTGTGAATTGCTTTCAGATTGTATCTTTGACATATTGGTCACAACTAGGTCGATAGTGTGGTCTATGCTTTGTGCGTTGTGAATTGCTTTCAGATTGTATCTTTGACATATTGGTCACAACAAAAGGTTAAATCTGTTGAGTTCTATGTAGGTTGTGAATTGCTTTCAGATTGTATCTTTGACATATTGGTCACAACCGGTGGCGGCGACGGG
>Ga0208461_1003208_pt1 | contig 12568 bp, 10 predicted proteins | sample AD_JPNTR4_MetaG_FD_184448 | JGI IMG/M metagenome (GOLD analysis project Ga0208461, IMG submission 184448) | Active sludge microbial communities of municipal wastewater-treating anaerobic digesters from Japan - AD_JPNTR4_MetaG (SPAdes) (version 2) | ecosystem: Engineered > Bioreactor > Anaerobic... | reverse complement strand
TGAGCGGGCTCTTTTGCGGTTCGATGTTCGGAGGTTCGATCGTATCTATCCTTGTTTCGACACCAGGCACTCCATCTGCGGCAGCAACAGTGCTCGATGGCTATCCACTTGCCAAGAAGGGAGAGGCAGGAAAGGCTTTGGGTGTTGCCTTGGTTGCTTCGACGTTGGGTGGCATCTTATCCACGCTCTGCCTAATCTTTCTTGCGCCCCAGCTTGCAAAGATTGCCCTTAAATTCGGACCCCCTGAATATTTTGCGCTTATGATTTTCGGTCTCACAATAATGGCTAGTGTCTCCTCAGCGTCCCTGACTAAGGGTTTTCTATCGGGCTTTTTTGGACTTCTCCTTTCGATGGTCGGCTTGAACCCCACCTTGGGTACCGAACGCTTTACTTTTGGCGTAACACGACTTCTGACGGGCTTTTCCATGATGCCTGTGCTCATTGGTCTCTTTGCGGTATCCGAAGTCTTTGCCCAGCTGGAACTTTTAAGCGAAGGAAAGATTGTCCAGCTTTCAAAAAAGCACAAAATCGGATCCATCATGCCGACAAAAAAGGAAATGAAGGGTCTCTGGAAGGTGATTCTAGGGTCTTCGGTCTTAGGGACCATCATAGGGATCATTCCAGCTACCGGTGGCTCTATTGCCTCTTTTATGGCTTACAACGAAGCAAGGCGATTCTCGAAAGATCCCGATTCCTTTGGTACGGGAAATCTTGCCGGGATAGCAGCGCCAGAATCGGCTAACAATGCGACTACTGGTGGAGCGATGATACCTCTTCTCACCTTAGGAATTCCTGGAGATGTCGTAACCTCTGTCATGCTGGGCGCTCTTATGATTATCGGTGTTCAGCCAGGGCCCCTTCTATTCTCTCAATCACCTCAGATAATCACCGATCTGTTTGTCGGATTCATGCTGGCACAATTCATCATGCTGGCTTTGGGTTACATAAGCATTCGCGCCTCCAATCTCATCCTGAGAGTACCTCTGGGTATCCTCTATCCCACGATTCTATGTCTATGTCTTCTGGGAGCTTATTCTCTGGGCAACAGCGTCTACGATGTCATGCTTGCGCTTATATTCGGAATTGTCGGCTATTTTATTAAGAAATATGGATTTTCTGCACCATCGATTATATTGGGGCTCATTCTCGGACCTATTGCAGAACAAGAACTAAGCAGGGCGCTCATTATATCCCATGGGGATTGGACTACCCTTGTGCGTTCGCCTCTTGCGATTTTGTTCTATGTCTTCGCAATTGCCTCGATAATCTACTCTTTTAGAAGCTTCAAGAAAGGCAAAACCAAGTAGAATCAACAAATCGATATTTAGATTGAGAGTTTGGCTCTAAAAGGCCTCTAAGGTACTTGCCTCGCCAAGGTACGCTTGTAGCTGGCTTCGAGATGACGCTGCATGGCGTCGAAAGATCTATCTGGATCATGGGCAGCGATAGCCTCATAGACTACTTTATGTTCTTCCAAAGCGTGGCGATGATCTTCGCTAGTCCGTGGTGCGTCGTGGTAGGTCTTCTCGATCGATTCCATGATAATAGGAATGATTCGCATTATTACAGGATTTCGCGTAGCTTCCGCAATGCTCCTATGGAAGTCGAGCTCGGCGTTTATCTCTACTTTATGCCGATAGACGACCTCCTCCATGGCTTTTACGCTTGCCGCTATCTTGGCGATATCACTGCTGTCGGCTTTCTGGGCGGCAAGGCGGGCCGCACCTGGTTCTATTAGAAGGCGTGCCTCGATAATATCGAGACGGAGATTGGGGGTGGTAACAAAGTCCAAACCTAGTGGGTCTTGCGCAATGCCTGGCACCTCTGTTACATAAGTGCCTTTTCCTCGGCGTATCTCGATGATCCCCTGTGAGATGAGGATTTTAACCGCTTCTCTTATGGTGGGGCGCGAAACAGAAAAAAGGCCACATAGTTCGAGTTCGTTGGGAAGCTTCTCGCCAGGTTTCAGTTTCTCATCGCGGATGAGTTCCTTGATATGAGAAGCGACTTCCTGAGATCGCTGTTTATTAGACGACAGATTTATGTACATAATTCCTCATCCTCGATAGTAGTGCTAAAAAAGCATAGTAACCTAGATTATACCGCTTAAAATAAAATCAACAAGCTGTATTGACTTCAGCCAGATATAAGATATCATCAATTTTATGAAACAGAACGAAATAACTAGGCCAATCGAGCTTTTGGATGACAAAGGGCATATCACCGAAGAGGGTTGGGCGCGACGCCCTTTTTGGCGCTATGACAGATCGCGCATAAAAGCGCCATGGTATCGAATCAAGGAATGGGATTACTATTGTGTGCTCTCGCAGAAGCGCGGTTATGGTATTGCGTTTACCGTATCGGACCTGGGCTATGCAGGGCTTTCGAGCATCGTGTGGCTCGATTTTGTAAAGCGCACATTCACGCCTGTGGATAGCTTGAAACTGCTTACGCTAGGCAAGCTCGGACATTCTCCAGTCCCAGAACGAGGCGATCTGCATTATAAAGATAAGACACTCAGCATCTCTTACCTTATCGGAGATGGCGAAAGGCGTATCTTGGCGGAAAGCCCCTCTTTTGGCGAAGGAAAAGGCTTCAAGTGCGACATAAGGCTCACACAGGATATGTCCGCCGACAGCATGAATATCGCCACATCCTGGAAGGAAAATCGGCGAGCCTTCTATTACAATCACAAAGTAAATTGTATGCCAGCGCTCGGCGAAGTTATCATTGGCGACGAGACCTTCAAATTCGAACCGGAGGATTCGTTTGCTGTCTTGGACTGGGGAAGGGGCTACTGGACATATCACAATCGCTGGTTCTGGGGCTCGGCTTCCGGTCTATTTGAAGGCGTTCCCATTGGCTGGAATCTGGGATACGGGTTTTCCGATAGAACTCCTGCTTCGGAGAACATGATTTTCTACAATGGCAGAGCCCATAAGCTCGAAGAGATAGAATTTCATATCGATCCGGCAAACTATCTTGCGCCCTGGAAGATCACGAGCAGCGACGGCCGCTTCGAGATGGATTTCGAGCCTGTGCTGAATCGCCATAGCAATTTTAAAGTTCTGATGCTTTCTTCTATACAGAATCAGCTTTTTGGATATTATTCTGGGCAACTTATCCTCGACGATGGGCGCGCATTGCATATAGACAAGATGCTAGGGCTTGCGGAAGATGTACTGAATAAGTGGTGATTCAATTCCCAACTTATCGACGAATTGCCCGATTGCCCGACTGTTTACCTAATAAGCTATCAGCCGAGAGGAGCCTCTTTAAAGCATGAGAATAATTGCGGACCTTCACATACACTCTCGATATTCTCGCGCTACGAGCCCTAAGCTGACCTTGCCCTACATTGAACGCTGGGCCAAGATAAAAGGGATAAATCTTGTAGGGACAGGAGATTGCACGCACCCAGCTTGGCTCGGCGAACTCAATGAGCAGCTCGAGCCTACCGAAGGCGGATTCTTTCGGCTCAAGGATTCAGTTAGGAAAGAATTCGACTCGGGCGAGGCGCTGACGGCTGGACTGCCTGATCCTGATGTGCGCGAAGCGTTATCGAAAGATATACCCTTGCCGGATAACTGGTTTCGGACTGGGCATAGGAATAGGCCAAGACCGTTAGAGCCCGTCGTAAACGCCATTCGCCCCGTTCGCTTTGTACTTTCTGGCGAAATAAGCACCATCTACGCGAGAGATGGCAAAACCAGAAAAGTCCATCATGTCGTAATATTGCCGGATTTTAAGGCTGCGGCCGCCTTTCAAGCGCGACTCGCACGGATAGGAAACATATCTTCCGACGGACGACCCATACTCGGTCTAGATTCGCGCGACCTCTTCGCTTTGCTTCTGGATGCGGATGAACGTTCGATTCTCATACCTGCCCATATCTGGACACCGTGGTTCTCTGCGCTGGGAGCTCGTTCAGGCTTCGATTCCATTGAAGAGTGCTATGGAGATCTCAGCTCTCGAATTGGCGCAATAGAGACAGGATTGTCTTCCAACCCTCCGATGAACTGGGCTGTGAGCAGTCTGGATCGCTTTGCCATCATCTCTAATTCAGATGCGCATTCACCCGAAAATCTGGGCCGCGAGGCAACTATTTTCGAAATGGAAAATTCTTTTGATGGCCTTTCTGAGGCGCTTACAGGAAGAAGACTCACTCGAGGAGAAGCGCGGGGAAAGGTTGCAGGTACAATCGAATTCTTCCCTCAGGAAGGGAAATACCACTATGATGGCCACCGAACATGTGGCGTCGTTCTTTCCCCTCTTGAAAGCGCAAAGCTTGAAGGGCGCTGCCCGGTCTGCGGCAAGCCTCTTACGCCTGGAGTCATGCGCCGTGTCACAGAGCTTGCCGATCGCCCAGTGGACGAAACAGCTCCTTGCCCTGCAGACTGGGAAGGTACAAATCGCCGACCTTATTGGTCTCTCATACCATTGCCAGAGCTGCTGGCTGAGCTTCTCGGCACCGGAAGCAATTCCAAAAAAGTCGCATCTGCTTACCGCGGTATCATAGAAAAAACTGACAGCGAGTTTGCTCTTCTCATGGACAAGAGCGAAGAAGAAATCGAGGCCATTCATACTGTCGGACTCTCAGGCGAGCTCCTAGCTCTCTCCATAAGACGAATGAGATCTGGTAAGGTCTTGATAAAGCCTGGATACGATGGAGAATATGGGATAATACACGTTTTTGCGCCCGGAGAGAGGATCGAAGCAAAGGCGGAACAGAGCCTTTTCATCGAAGAAAAAGCACCTTCAGAACTTTTCGATGAAGGAATAGAGACTAGCGAGCAATTCGAGAAACCGGCAGAAGAACAGAACAAAGAAAGTCATATGACTTCGCCTACAACCTCCGTCCCTCAAAAAGGCAAAGAGAAAGCGCAAGATGCTCCCAATCCTCCTAATCGCAGTAATTCCATCAAGACATCCTTCCAGCTCAACCCAGCACAAGAAGCGGCCATCGATCACTATGGAGGACCAGCCCTTGTCATAGCGGGCCCTGGCACAGGCAAAACAGCTATACTTGCTCTTCGTATCGCTCGCATTTTAGAACAGGGCCTAGACCCATCTTCGATTCTCGCAATCACTTTTACAAACAAAGCTGCAGCCGAACTCCGAAAGCGCATAGAACTGACTGTCGGAGCGGAGAAGGCAGCGCAGATCACCGCAAAGACCTTTCATTCTTTTTGTCTTTCAGTTTTGAGAGAACATGCAGCCGAGGCCTCTCTTCCGCAGGACTTCGTAGTGCTAAATGAAGAAGAGAGATTTACCTTTTTAAAATCGGCAGTTGAATCCGATCAAGATGGCAAGAAGCAGAAAAAAGCCAGCAGCTCGCTAGGAGGGCCATCGTCTTCCAATATTCTAGGCCTCAATTTGCCTTCCGAGCCTACCACTCCAGCTTTGCGTTCCCGCAAAATAAAGCGCCTTGCCTCATACGTCGAAGAGCGCAAACGCTTTCTCCTTCTTCCAGGCGACGAGAGACCACGCCTTGGTCCAAGCTCTCCGGCTGGCCTCGCCGAATTGGCTGCCGAACTCGGCTGTTCGCCATCTAATGGACCTGACCCCGAACTGGAGCTCGCATATGCCCGCTATCGCGACCAGCTCAAGCAAGCTCACGCCCTCGATTTCGACGATCTTGTAGCCGGCACCGTTCGACTTCTATCGGCTCGGCCAGCCTTGCTCGCGTCGTATCGCGAACGATTCCGCGCCATCTTCGTAGACGAATATCAAGATGTCAACTTTGCTCAATATGCTCTGATACGCCTTCTTGTGCCTGATCAAAACTCTGAAGAGCGCTATGCAAAAGAGCTCTATGTAATTGGCGACCCAAACCAGGCCATCTATGGCTTTCGAGGCTCTGACAAACGATTCATCGAGCGCTTTATCATCGACTATCCGGATGCCGCCGTATATAGACTTCTGAAAAGCTTTCGCTGTGCACCAGCAATTATCGCAGCAGCTGGCCGCCTTGCACATGTGGAGCTAAGTGGCTCTGGAGCCGCAGTTGCGCTTTCAAGATGCGAATTCCCAACCGATGCATCGGAGGCCGAAAGCATAGCTCGCGAGATAGATCGCCTAATTGGAGGCACTGGCTTTTTTGCAATCGATTCTGGCGTCGCAGGGTCTTCGGAAATTGCTTCTGCAGATAGCAGCAATCGCGCGAATATATCCGGTACAGGAGAGCATCCTACCCTCTCGAGTCTTGGCGAATGCGCGATCCTCATCCGCACATCAGCGCTCGCTCCTCCTATAGAGAAAGCCCTCATTGACCATGGCATACCCTATCGATTTATAGGAGATAAACCCTGGTGGGAAGAAGAGCCCACTAGATCAGTGCTCATTTTCTTGCGAACTTCGATTCGAACGGATTCTCTAGACGCCAGCATGATCAAAAACCCAATAGATGCAGTTCGCTTCGCAATAGAATTCCTGAATAGCAAGAAAACCATAAAGAAATCCAAAGCAACCGCCTTCACTGATCATGAGTCTTCGTATTCGTCTTCATTGGAGCGCCTTATAGCCCAAGCCTCGCTATATAACGACCTTTCATCCTTCCTAGACGACCTAGCCCTTGGAAACCCTCAAGATGGCTATGAAGCGAACAGCGAGTGCATCTCTCTAATGACTATCCACGCTGCAAAAGGCCTCGAGTTCGACTATGTCTTTGTTCCATGCCTTGAAGATGGGCTCCTTCCTTTTACACTTTTTGAGCAGCCGAAGATGGGCTGCGAGTCCGATACTGAGGCTCAAGAACAAATCGAAGAAGAGCGCAGGCTCCTATATGTGGCTATGACTAGAGCCCGCATTGGACTCTATCTCTCCTGGGCCCGCTCGCGGCACCTTTTTGGACGCAAACTTAGCCTACCTCCAAGCCGCTTTCTCGCCGATATCGAAAACCTCGTACCCCTTATCGAACGCCGCATGCCTCCCAAGCCAAAGGATATTCAACTTACGCTTTTTTAGAGAGGGGACTCTCAAAAAAGCCCACCCTTTTTGGAGAGCGCGCTCTCTTTGGGGGGCTTGCGCTGCTGCTCCTGTCGATGTACCTTGTATGCAATAGCTTGTACGCTACCTCACTACCGGGCTTGCCCAGAAATGCAGTATAGATTCCCTTGATCTCATGATTCTCGTGAGATTTTCGGAGGGGAAGATTTCTGTCTTCCTCGTATAAGCTTTCCTGGCGGATTTTTCGCTTGGCGAGGGTGTTGGGAAGCGGTTGGCTGCCTCTCATGACACCGCCACTCGCGCTGAAAAATCGTCGCCGCACCCGTATAATTTGACAGGAGTGGGTCAGGAAGGCTCTCTGGAATCTCGGTAAAATCGATGCCCCCTTCCCTGAATATACGCGCAATCTCTCTTGTTGTCAGCACAAAATCGACATCTCGAAAGCCCGATGCATTCATCTCTGGCCTCATTGCCTCGAACTCTTTTGCGGTACAGGGCATTATTGAAAGCGAAACTATTTTCTGTGGATCGATTCACTTTCGGGCTGCATAATAGGTTTCTATGAGAGCGCCCAGCATCTGCTAGGGCGACTTACAGCTTGAGACATTTTCCAGGAGTTCAGGATAGTAGGCCTCGCCAAATTTTATCCATCCGGGTGAACACGAAGTGATGAGAGGGAAGGGCCCTCCTCCTTTTATGCGTTCCAAAAGCTCTGTCCCCTTTTCCATAATGGTGAGATCAGCAGAGAAATTGGTATCATAGACAGCATCCATACCAATAGCCCTAAGAGCGGTGTAGAGTTTTCCTCCTATGTACAGCTCACCAGGCTTGATACACTGCAGGCAGTCGGCAGGTTGGGCAGCCAGTACCAATTCGAGTATGCCTCTGCGGATTGGGCGGATTTTAAGCGTGCTTGTCAAGATCGACATGCCATTTTCTGCCTCGGTTACGCAAGAGCGCTTATAACCATCCTGACCATCGATCTTAATGATGCACATGCCACAGGCTCCCATAGAGACGAGGTCCTAGTTCCTGCAGAGAGTGGGAACAAGCACGTGGGCGGCTTCAGCTGCTGCTAAAAGGGTCGTATGCTCAGGAACCGAGACACGATACCTGTCAATGCTCAAGAATGTACTCATGCGCCTGCCTCCTTGAAGTATTCCTCTTGCTTTGTGAAAGAGAGAACCTCCTGTTCGAATCCATTCAACAGGGAGTAAAGTGGCATAGCGATCGACTGCCCAAAGGGACAAAACGAAGCGCCCACGATTATCTCGACGATCTGCTTCATAAGCTCGAGATAATTCTCCTTGCCAGAACCCACAGCAATCTGATGCGCCATATAATCAAGCTGCCACGCCCCATACCTTCATGGGAAGCATTGGTCACAAAACTCCTGGCCAAAAAAGCACATGGTCACCGCGAGTACGTACACCATATTCACGGTAGTATTCATAGCGACAGTTGCGCCGCTCCCCTCCTCCTTAGCCCAGACTGCTTGACAATGCCTAGCGCTTCTTTGGGAGTTTTTTTCACTGCGGCACGAAGTCCTTCAAGGCCGCCTGCTCGCAGGTATTTTCCCATGTCGAGCGGAGCTTCCACATCTGCAAAATGGCTTATGCACATAGTTGTGTTCATCGGCCAGCCTCCTGAAGCTTGTCCAGTGGAGCATCGATATCATTGATGGAAAAGCTACTCACTAGCCTGTCGTCGATCATCATGTTTGGTGCCCTGTCGCAGATACCAAGACAGTTGACTATTTACAAGGTGAATTTGTCATGCTTTGTCGTCATTCCAGCAGAAATGCCGAGCTTCTCGCGCAGATACCGGTAAAGATCAAGATAGCCACAGACATGACAGCTCAGCGAATCGTATAGCCTTATGACATGGAGGCCCCGCTTTTATCTGGAAAACATTTTGTAGAAGCTGATTGCCCCATCGAGCTCAACTATGGGCATGTGAAAATGGCGGGCAATGAGTATGGCCTCCTTATCGGAGATCTAGGATCCACCCTCGCCGGTACGCTGGATATCAAGGAGCGCAGTGAGAAAAAAACCTCTTCGCTCTGAGTACGCCTAATATGGTTTCTATCTTTCGCTGAGAGCGCGTGTCAGGTTTCCCCGATTTTTCTAGTCTGTCCGATTTTTCTGCTTTTTGTGAATCAGTGGGAAGTGAATTTTGAGAATCCATCATTACCTTCTTATGGAAATTCACCTTTAGTTCATTATTTATCGATATTTTTCTGTTGTTAAGGATTCGCGTTGACTCATTAAAGATCCAATAGAAATGAAAGGAATACCTCATTATATATTCTAACCATAGAAGTCGCACCACGCTATCAAACAGCAAGGAATGCAGAATGCGTTTGCCTAAATTTACTATGCTCTTCTCCAAGCTTTGGTACACTCGTGGACACTTACTCCTTGCCACCGCTCTTGTTCTGGACTGCTTTCTGCCATATCTTACAATTTATAGCTGTAAAATTATGGCGGTAAAATTATGCCGGTAAAAGGCGATTCTGAATCGGGCAAGCTCAAAATTGGCGACCATTGGAATGTCATCAGTATCATTGCACTTTCACAAAATAATCCACTTAAAGCGATAGCTGAATTTGTAGAAAACTCGATCGACGCACACGCCAAAAATGTCACCATCATCCGAGGAAAGCAAAAAAGCGAATTCTATCTCAAGGTCATCGATGATGGCGATGGAATCAAGGATTTTCATTTTGTGGCGACCCATATCGGCGATTCGGTGAAGCGCGAACTCAAACGCAAAGGGGAAGCAGGTATTCAAGGCGAATTTGGCATTGGACTACTCTCGTTTTGGACAGTCGGAGAGACTTGTACTCTCACCTCCATGGGCGAGGATGGGACTGTTCGCAGCATGAAACTTGTCAAGGGCAATCCTTCTTATGCGATACGCGATGTGGGAACGCTTTTTGGTCGCAAAGGGACAGAGCTCACCATAAGTCCACTGCTGCCGGGCGTGCGTTCGCTTTCGGGCGATAAGATTCAGAATTTTCTTGCTTCTGAGTTGCGCGATCGAATCACAAAAAGCGGTGTGCAGATTCGCATCCTCGATCATCCTTCTCGCCGCGAGCTCACGGTCGAACCGCGCAAATACAAAGGGCGCCTTATCCACCAACTCCCGGAGGTCCGCTGCCCCTTTGGCGAAGTCTATCTGGAGCTCTATGTCGCGGAATCCCAAGAGGAAGCGGCGATTAGTCTACAAAGACAAGGCACACGGGTGCTCTCCGATATTACAAAGCTCGATTATTTTGCGCGCTCGCCTTGGAACACAAAGCAAATCGAAGGCTTCATCGATGTAACATTTTTACAGATCACCCCTGGCACTCGCGATGGTATTGTGCAGGATGAAGCCTATGAATCCTTGTGCATCGCACTGGAACCTGTTGAAGCTGCACTCGGCGCCTTACTCGAAGAACAGCGCCGCGCTGAAGAGGAAGAAGCGAGCCGCCAGGTGCTTCATCGCGTGACGCGCGCATTTCGCGAAGCTTTCTTACATTTGCCGAGCGAGGATTACAGCTGGCTCGCGGCGAGGATCAACGAGCCCAAGAAGGGCAGCAAGGGCGTAAAGACAATGGGGCCAACAGGGGCTAGCGCCGAGGCTGGTAGCGCGAATGAAGACAAAACCCAAGCAGCGATCGAATCACCAGAAGCGCCATCAGAAGCTGACCTAAAAGCTCCAAAAAGCGCCTCTTCGGCTGAATTTGGAGAATACATCCCTGAGTCCCTTGAGAAAAAAGAACCACAAAAGGAATTTTTTGAATTCGCTGGCCCACTTTTTAAGCTAATGATTTCGCCTGCATCCTCGGTGATCCGCGTTGGAGAACGAAAAAAGCTCAAAGCGGTGGCTCGAGATCGCGCAGGCCGCGCCGTGGAAGACGATATCGCCTTTGAATGGCGCATTGCCGAAGGCGGAGGCGCGCTCGAAGGCATCGATTCACTGTATTCGGAATACGTCGCGCCCGAAGAGCCGTGCGTGGTGAGAATCGAGCTGCACGCAACGCAAAATGATCTGACGCTCGCTGCAAGCGCCATTATCACTGTGACTGCCGAGCTCATCAAACATTCAGTGGGGATGGAAGGAGCTATGCGGCGCGGGCTTCCTGGCTATACCTATCAAAAGGCACCGGGTCAACTCTGGCGCTCGAGATACGATGTCGACAATTCGGTTATCATAATCAACAATGCCCACGCGGATTTTATCTACGCATCGCGCCAGCCCATGACAAAGCTTCGATATATAACCCGCCTTTTCGCTAAGGAACTTGTGCTCGCTAACTTCCCTGAAGCGACCAAAGAGGAAATTCTGGAACGCCTGGTTGAACTCACTCTTTACACCGAGGAAAATCTGAAATAGTTAGTCACATAGAGAATCATCCTTCGCGATGCTAGTCTCATCTGCACAGGGAAGCAAAGCAAGAGCTAACTATCTTAGGCTTTAGTCTGCCGGGGTATCGAGCCTAGCCACAGAATCGATGTGACAAGCCTGGGATAGAGCCGTGAGCCAAGGTCCTTCCCACTCATAGAATCGACCTGATCGGTAGCCGCAAAGTCGGCGCTACCAGTTTTAAGCCAAGAAGCATGGATGGCATCCCTAGACACTCGATCGTCGCAGATGCCAAGAATATGCTCTGCTACATATTGATTTAGAAATATCTTGCTGAGCCATGTGTTGTTGCTTGTCGAAGAAAGTTTCCAGCCCCCCGAACTGCTGTCTATGCATAAACCCGGCACAAGAACGTTCTCAAGATGGCGCTTGAGGGCACACACCAATTCTCTATATGGGCCATCGATAGCTATAGCCTCAGGAACACCGCAGAACTTTGGATAAACCAATCCTTCTATAGCAGGAATGATACGAGATCGATTTTCGCTTTCGATAATAGCAGGAATAAAGCCATCGGGCTCTAGCATGTTTGCTGCGATGGTCGACGCTGCAAGGTTCGCTGCCTTTGCGGCAGTTCGCGACTCATAGGTTTCTTTTCCATCGATTCTCTTGAAAATGGCTTCAAGGCAAACGAATGCCGACCAGGCCTTTACAGCCAGATAGAGATTGTTTCGTGCTTGGCCCAAACTGATATCGAGAGAATCGTAGGTTGTAATCTCCGCTCCTCCCTCGCATCGATCGGAGTCTCTGTCCATGATTCCATCGCCGTTTTCATCGCGGGCGATTAGAGATTCTAAGCAAGAACTCAGAACCTTACGCTTTTCCAGTGCCCACTTCCAATCTTCAGCAAGATTCGAGTAGATACAAGCCGAGATCGTCCAGTTTAGAGTTTCCTCGTAGCTCATAAAGCTAAAACAGCCTGTAAGCCCCGGTATTTCATAGACCGATCTGCCTCTTGGAGAAAAACAATTATCCACCCCTTGGTCATGCGCAAACGCAAGGCCATAGGAATCTTCATAAGAGGAATGCTCTTCTAGGGACTCAAGTTCATTTCGGAGAGTCCAAGGCGAAAAACGAGCCTCCCAGAAAGCTTGGTCTATGACAAGATCGAGAGTGTTCATCATCTGGTATTCGCCTTCGCTGACAATAAAAACAGGCTCTCCGGCTTCAGTTCTTAGAAGTTCAGTATTTGCTACATAACTATGGG
>Ga0208461_1003202_pt1 | contig 12583 bp, 15 predicted proteins | sample AD_JPNTR4_MetaG_FD_184448 | JGI IMG/M metagenome (GOLD analysis project Ga0208461, IMG submission 184448) | Active sludge microbial communities of municipal wastewater-treating anaerobic digesters from Japan - AD_JPNTR4_MetaG (SPAdes) (version 2) | ecosystem: Engineered > Bioreactor > Anaerobic... | reverse complement strand
GTAGAGTAGTGGAAAAATTCTTGCCCTCCCTCGCTTTTTGTTTCTGCTCGAACATAAAAACAGTTTAACAGCTTTGTGCCGGCCTTGTTACGCAAATCTTCAAAACCCCAATAGGGCTGGGGATCCAATTCGCCCAGCCCTACTCGTTCAGCGATGGAATCCAACCACTCCTTATGCCTGGGGTCAACCGCAGTTGCATCAAATGATATGAGAACTTTTTGCTGCGAACGATCCACCACCACCATAAAGCCGCGATCACTTCTCTGAACTCCGGTGATTGTCTGTCGAAAGCTCAGCTCTTCTGCGCCGTATTTACTGCCAGCCTCTTGATGTGCCCAACCATAGAGTGGTAAAAACATCCGTGGAACGAATCTCAGGGCTCGTGGCGAAGGTTCCATGTGGAAAAGTGTCATCAATGCAATAGTATTTGCTCTCTGGCATTTTAACTCCCATTCGGCGGCATTAGGCATGGGTAAGTTATTTTCTTCGATGCCCAGTAGATCCTCCAATGTATTCCCAACACCGCCAACATTTCCGGGCCGGGCATTCGGTATCCAACCCATATCACGTATTTTTCTCAATTCCTCAATGAGAGATTCTTTTGTGTAAACTTTCAAAGCATCATCTTTCATTTTGATAATCAGGATATTTTCGTCTCTCGTTCATTAAAAGCAATTTTTGATATTGCTATGCGACAATTTCCGCGCTTGGCCGATTAAGCAGGAGGACGCCAAAAATCCAGCAGATACTCGAAAGTGGTCCCCATGGTAATGTAATTTGATGGCCAGCCGAAAATGCCGATACGATTTACAATGTTGGTGCGATCCCAAATGATGATATTCCGCAGCTCATATCCCCGCTTGCGCAATTCCTCGACGAGTGCCACGTGAAGGGTAATTCTTTCATTTTCCCACCACATGTCGGGCACATTGATCACACAGTGCCCTTTGGGCTGCAAGAGCGGCAGAAGACGCTCATAAATAGCTCCCATCGCCCCGGTATATTCCTCAAGCGGCATTGTCCCTAGATCGCGTGGATCCTGTGAATATTGCTCCACCTTGTTAAACTGCGCATTTTTACGTTCATCACCCCGGCGCGATTTATTTTTCCGCTGCCGATTTAAAAGATTGGCATACGGCGGCGAAGTCCAAATCAACTTGATAGTCTCAGGTTCGAGATAATGATCTATATGGAGAGCGTCATCCTGAATTGCCAGTTGTTGCGCCCGGTTGAAAAAGTTATCACTGGCCAGGCGCTGTCGGCATAATTCAATATAAGCCCCTTGTAAATCAAAACCGATTGCATTACGATTCAAATCTTGCGCCGCCACGAGGGTTGTGCCACTGCCGACAAAAGGGTCAAGCACTAACTCCCCTGCATGAGTGAATAACTCAATGACCTTTTTTGCCAATGACAGGGGAAAAGTGGCCGGATGCAAGCTCTTGTCCCGAATATCACGCCCTTCATAATTGAACTGCCAAACGCCCAATTGGCTCTTGATCCACTCTTTAGCCGTCATACAATTCAAGTGATTGGGCAGACAATCGCAAGTTTTCGTATGTCCGATGCGGATCCGTGTGCGATATAATTCACTCGCCTCGTTAATGGTACGGGGCAAAGCGCTTTCTGCTACCTCAGCATTCATTAAGTTCTCCCATTCCCCTCTCAACTTATGGCAACGGCTGGGACATATACTGCGCCGCCTCGATGATCAGCTGCACCGCGGCATCTACCGTGAGCCGATCCGTGTTCAGCACCAGATCGTAAAGTCGCGGATCTTCCCAATCCAGCCCATGGAAATGCTTCAGATAGCGCGCGCGTTCCCGATCACTCCGGCGAATCTGGCGTTCCGCCTCTTTCGCATCAATCCCCAGGCGCTGCATCAGCCGGCGGGCACGGATTTCCTCCGAGCCCACAATCTTGACGCGCAACACACCACTCATGTCCCGTAGGATCGCCTGTCCGCCCCGTCCCACGATGATCACATTCCCCGTCTGCGCACACTCGAGGATCACCCGTCGCACCAGGTCAGCGTAGCCGCTCGCCAGTTCAGCTCGTTGCTGTTGCGCTGCCAGCTGCAGCAGCGCCTGTTCGCGATCCATATTCTCGCGCTGCATCATCATCGCCACAACCTCATCATAGACATAGCCCTCACGCAGGGTGGCGCTTGGAACGGCCGGCACCGGTGGGAGGGTCTCCAACGTCGCCAACATGCGCCGCAACACCCCCGGCATACGCTCATGATCTTCCAACTGCCCCACCATTTCAGCATCGGGAAACCCCGCCATTTCCGCAGCCCGGTGCAGGATCTCCCGATCGAGATAGCGCAAATTGAGTTTCTGAGCAACGGCAGCGGCGATGTAACTCCCCTGGCTTCCCAACTGTCTGGAAATAGTAATCACGTACTTCATCGCTGCTCCTTTTCCACAGGCACTTGAACATTCTCTAACCTGACATCTGATTTTATCCTAACGCTATCCGCGCGAATTGTCAACCCTCAGGAGTAGGCGTCGGAGGCGTATAAGGGATCACCCGGAAAGTCGTCGTCAGCGGCGCCGTCGCAGAGACGACCAGCGTCACCGTGTACGCGCCGGGACGCAAGAACGGCGCCGCCACATCGCCGCTCAAACTGTCCCAGATGACGCCTTCCGGCCCGCCGTCCCACACCCCCTCGAACTCGCGCAGCAACGTCCCCTCACGGTACCACCGCGCCGACCAGGGCGTCGCTGCCGACAGCTCCTGACACGTCGCGCCGACATAGACCGCCTGCGTGTACCACTGAAAGCGATCAGCCGTCAACACCGGCTGCCCCTGCGGGGCGAGGGCGCCGGCAACAAACGGCGCGTCGCACCGGACGGCAGGCTTGGGCGGCGGCGGTGGCGTCGGAGCCGCGCCCACCTCGAATTCCAACTGCCGGCTTTCCGGCGCCGTCAACGTCAGGGCGGCGCGATAAACGCCTGCCGCAAAGGGCATCCCCTCCTCGCGGTAACACGCGACGCTCTGTTCGCCCTCCGTTTCCAGCAGGGTGAGCGCCTGCGTGCAGACGACGTCCGCGCCGGCGCTCACCGCAAACCACAGCGGCGCGCCCGGACAGACGCCCGCATACCGGAATTGAACGTAGAAAACCCGTGTGCCCTCGGGGAGGCGTTCCACCGCCGGGCCATCGGGGGTGAGCAGCAGGCGCACCGCCTGCACTTCGGGCGTAGCGGCGAGGATCTCAAAAGTGTGCGTGAAGAGAGTTTGCGTCTCAGCGCGCAGGACGACACGATACTTGCCCGCCGCCAGCGGCACTCCATGAGGGAAAGCGATGAGCAGATCGCGCTGCAGCGGCGTCCATTCCCCCTCAGCCAGGGGCGTTTCCGCATCCGCGCCCAGCAACGTCCAGGTCGCGCTTCCGCCCGCAGGCCAGGACCCTTTGAGCAAGGGCTCCAGGCGCAGTTGCAGGGCGTCGCGGCAGAGCTGCGCCGGCGCGCCAGGGAGCTGCACCTCCGGGAACACCGGCGTGATCCGCACCGTCGGCGAGGGCGTCGCCGGTATGCCCGCGCAGCCCGCCAGCAACATCGCCGCCAGCCACCACGTCAGCCACCGCCGTGAGGTCATGGCTCCTCCTTATCTGGCTCGACCGTCAATTCCGCGATCATCCGTTCGGCGTACTCCCGCCAGTACGGATGCGTCCCCACCCTCAGGTAGGCGCGGAAATCGGCCAGCGCCGCGGCAATATCACCCAGCTGTTGATAGGCCACCCCACGGTTGAACAGGGCCTCGTGCAGCCGGGGGTCCACGCTCAGCGCTGCCGTGAGATCTGCCACGGCCTTCTGTGGCTCATGCAGCTCGCGCCAGTACAGGATTCCCCGATCCAGATATGCCTGACCCAGCATCGGGTCGAGCGCCACCGCCCGCGTGAAATCCTCCACGGCGGCCCAATGCTCCCACGCATCGCCACGCGTATTTCCCAGATGGCGATACGCCTCCCCGCGCAAATGGTACCATCGCGCCAGTCGCCGGTTCCACCACAGTTGCAGTTTCATGTCAACAAGCCCTCATACACCCGCGCGGTCTCGAGCGCGATGTGTTTTTGCGTGAACTGCGCCAGCACCCGCGCGCGGCCGGCCTGCGCCAGGGTCTCTCGCAGCTCACGCTCGCGCACCAGGCGCGCGAGATGTTCACGCAAAATTTCCACATTTGCCTCCGGGAATACCCATCCCGCATCGCCCATCACGGCGGGAATCTCCCCCGACGCGGCCCCTACCACAGCAACGCCGCACGCCATCGCCTCGATGAGCACCCGCCCGAATTGTTCCATCCAGTTTGGCCGGGTGCGCGAAGGCAACACCAGCACGTCCACCGTCTGATAGAAGCCGGGCATCTCCACCGAAGGCAGCGGCGCACGGAATGTCACCTTCCCGGCCAGGCCGGCGGCCCGCGCCTGTTCTGCCAGCCGTCCCGCTTCCGGGCCGCTTCCCAGGATCGTCGCGCGCCACTCCCCCGGCAGCCCCTCCAACGCTGCGAGGAACAGGTCCACCCCCTTCTCCGGCACCAGCCGGCCCACATACGCCAGCTGCACGGGGCCGAGCGGACGCGGCCACCAGCCGGCCCACATACGCCAGCTGCACGGGGCCGAGCGGACGCGGCGCCGGCGGGGGACAGAAAATCTCCGGGTCCACGCCGAATTGCGGCAACACCGTCAACGCCCCGCGATAGCCCTTCTGACGCCAGACCTCCGCCGCCGTCGTGCTGCCCATCAGCGCGTGATCCACATGCTCCAGATTGTAGCGTTCGATAGCGCTAAACGGCCAGGGATAATGGCGCAGCAGATTCTGCCACGAAAACCACAGCGTCTTCGCCCCCAACCGTCGGGCCAGGACGTTGGCGTGAAAGGTCGCCAGATTGTAGGGCTCCTCATCAATGTGGACAATATCGGGGCGCTCACGCCGCAACAGACGTCCCAATGTGGGATAGAAATGCAGGTGAAAATTGCCATTCCACACCAGGGGCAGCGTCTCCAGCCGATATCCCACGGTGTGCGCGCGCTCCAGACGGGTCACGCCGCGCTCGTCGCGCCAGGACGACGGCACCGCTGCCACAAGTTCGACGCCGGGAACGGCGGCGAGCTCCTCCAGTTTACGTTGATAGACCCCCACCAGGCAGGCCTTGGACAGCAGGATCACGCGCAATGCTGTTGATGCTCCTCGGAAAATAGAGATCAGCGGGTCAGCAGTCAGTGAATCAGCGAAAAATCACTTGCATGGCCCAGGCCGCCCCGGCATGAATTCCGGGTCTGCTACGTCAGGTTCGCTAAAGCGAGCTCCTCACACGACGCGCTTCAGCGCGGCTGACTCCTGTCGGGCTAAGACCTATCCCCAGCCAGGCCGCATGCTCATGACGATCACGCCGGTACCCCAAGTATACTCCAGGCAAGCCGCAGGAAAAGATGCCCTCAAACAAGTTGTCCCCTTCAGCGTTCTGAGGTATCATAGCGTTGAAGGATGAAGAACGCAGGCCGACGTACCAGCTCACATGTGGAGGAGGAGATACTATGGAATTAGCAGCTCTTGCCCAACGGCTGGAAATGCTCCAGCCGCTGCCGCTCGGATACTTGCCCACCCCTCTGAGGCCATTGTTCCGGCTCTCCCAAGCGCTGGGAGGGCCGGAGGTGTGGATCAAGCGCGATGACCTCACCGGCCTGGGGCTGGGAGGGAACAAAATCCGCAAGCTCGCCTTCCTGCTGGCCGAGGCCCAGCGACAACACGCGGACGTCATCATGACCACGGGAGCGCAACAATCCAATCACGCGCGCCAGACTGCCGCCGTCGCCGCCATGCTGGGACTGCCCTGCGTGCTCGTCCTGCGCGGCGATCCGCCGGCCAAACCTCAGGGCAACTACTTTCTTGACCTGCTCCTGGGCGCCGAGGTGCGCTGGTCGGGCGATCGCCCCCTCCTGCAAGCACTCGACGCCGAGGCCGCAGCCCTGCGGCAGGAAGGGCGCCATCCCTACGTCATCACCTACGGCGGCAGCTCGGCGCTCGGCGCGTGCGGCTTCGTCGCCGGCATAGCCGAGGTCGCCATGCAGGCCCAGGCGTTGGGAATCACCTTCGACGCCATCGTCTTTGCCAGCAGCAGCGGCGGGACGCAGGCCGGCATGGCCGCCGGCGTCCGCGCCCTCGAGCTCCCCACGCGCGTGATCGGCATCAGCATCAGCGAACCGGCAAGCAGCTTCCGCCCCGATCTGGCACGCCTCACCAACGAGACGGCGGCCCTGTTGAGGCTGGATCTCGCCTTCAGCGACGACGACTTCGACGTGCGCGACGCCTACCTGGGGCAGGGCTATGGCATCGTCACCGACGTCGAACGCGAGGCCATCCGTTTCGCCGCCCGCACCGAAGGGCAGCTTGTGGATCCCGTGTACACCGGGCGCGCCCTCGGCGGCTTGATGGACCTGATCCGGCGAGGCGAATTTAGCCCCTCACAGCGGGTGCTCTTCTGGCACACCGGCGGCGCTCCGGCCCTCTTCGCCTACACCGAGGCCCTCGAAGGATGAAACGCGGCGGGCTGCTTCTCGTGGGCCTGTTGGTGGGACTGGGACTCGGCTTTCTCTTCGGCTGGGGACTCTGGCCTGTCCAGTATAACGACACCACGCCGGCCCAACTCCGCCCCGACTATCGGGACGAATACCTGCGCCTGGTCGCGCTTTCCTACCAGGTGGAGCCGGATCTCGCGCAGGCGCGGGCGCGGTTGGCCGCCATGGGAGACACGGCCCCGTTCCCGCAGCTGGTCGCGCGGATCGAAGCATGGATCGCCGCCGGCGCATCGCCCGCCGCACTCGCACCGCTCATCCAGCTGGCCCGCGACCTTGGCGTAGACACCCCCGCCATGCGCGCTTACCTTCAGGAGGCGCAGCCATGAAAGCTTCGTGGATCTGGCTCGCCGTGGGAGTGGCGTTAGGACTTGCCGCCGGGCTGATCTACACCTGGGGAATCCAGCCGGTCGAGTTCTACGACACCTATCCGCCCCTGATGCGCGAGGACTTCCGCGCCGACTGGATCCGCATGACGGCGCTGGCATACGCCTACGACGGCGACCTCGAACGGGCGCACGTGCGGTTGCAGCGCCTGGCGCCCGAGGAAATCCGCCAAGAGCTGCTCCAAACCCTCGATGCCGCCGTCGCTTCGGGCCGCCCCCTCTCGGTGCTCCAACGCCTTGCCACGCTCGCCCAGAACTATGGCGCCGACAGTCCCGCTGTGCGCGTCTATGCCGGCAAAGAAGCCGTGATCCTGCTCTCCACGCCCACGCGCGCGCCGACTGTTCCCCCGCCTACAGCCGCCGCACCTTCCCCCACGCCTGTCGCCACGACCACACCTTTAACCGTCACGACGACCCCGACGCTGCCGCCGATCCCGCATGTCATCCTGCCGACCCCCACGCCGCTGCCGCCGCCGTATCGCATCAGCCAGACGATCGAATCCTGTCTGCCAGAACCGCGCCTCGCCATCTCCCTGACCGCCAACGTCACCGTGACTGTCCGCGGGCGTGAACAGCGTCAGACCGTCGGCTTGCCCGGCAAAGAAGTTTGGCTTCTGGGGTCGGACGGCGCCGATCACGCCTTCACCGGCTTGCGTCCGGCCCAGGGGCTGGGCTATGCCGATTTCAACGTCGAGCCCGAGCACTCCTACAATCTCTACATCGAGACGCCCACCGGCGCGCCTGTCGCCACGCTCAAAACCGCAGCCTGCACGGCCACCGGCGAAGGCGACCGATGGCAATCGTGGCTGATTATCCTCCAGGCGACGGGCAGCCCGTAAACTCGAATTGCATCGCAGCGGACATTGGATTATAATGACAGTATCCAGCCAGTAAACCTAACAGGAGGCACACAATGCGTAAAGCGCTTTCATTCATGGCGGGCTTGATGATCGGCATCGTCACCGGCGGCAGTCTGGCGTTACTGCTCACTCCCACTCCAGGGCCGGAGCTCCAGCGCCGGGCGCAAGAATACGTTCAGCGGCTCATCGAAGAGGGGAAGGCCGCTGCCGAAGCGCGTCGGGCGGAGATGGAAACTCAGCTGGAGGCTTTCAAACAAGGGAAGCCCTTGGGAACGGGCGCCCCACAGTAACCCCCGCCGGTTCCCCCACAAGCGTCTTCACTGCTAAAACGAACACGGCAGGCTCTTTCAGCCTGCCGTGTTTCATTCCGCCTGCCCCGCAGCGTCAGGAGCTCGCTGCCTCGACCAACGCCGCGAACAACGACGCCATCGCCGGATCGCTCCGCACCAACGCTTCTGGGTGCCACTGCACGCCGAGGCAGAAGGGATAATCCGCCAGTTCCACGGCCTCGATCACGCCGTCGGGAGCGCGCCCCACGACGCGCAGACCGGCGCCCGGCATCTGAATACTCTGGTGATGCGCGCTGTTCACCGCAAAAGTGACGCCGCCCAAAATCCGCGCCAACGCGCTGTCGGCCTCCAGCGTCACCGGATGGACGCTTTGATCCAGCGAGCGGCTCATCAGGAAGGCGTGATCCAACGCGCCGGGGACTTGCGCCGCGAGGTCCTGATACAGCGTGCCACCCAACGCCACATTGAGCACCTGAATCCCGCGGCAGATGGCGAAAATCGGCTTTTGCATCTCCAATGCAGCGCGAATCAAGCCCAGCTCCGATGTGTCCCGGCGAATCAAGCCCAGCTCCGATGTGTCCCGCGTCTCATCCACGCCCCCCAACCAAGCCTCAGGGGGCTGCCCATACTGGCGCGGATGGAGGTCTTCGCCGCCGGAGAGCAGCAGCCCATCAAGGCGCCCCAGCAACGCCGTCCAATCGGCTTCCGCCAGCATGGGAGGCAGGATCACCGGAGCGCCACCAACCTGATGCACCGCGTAGACGTAGGTCTCGCCCACGGAATACATCTGGCTATGCACCAAACGGGCGGAAGTGTCCTTCCGCCCTGTAATGCCGATAATGGGTCGCATGACTGCCGACAGTGCTATCTGCGATCTTCCTTTAAGCGCGCGGCCTTGCCCCGCCGGTCGCGGAGGAAGTACAGTTGCGCACGGCGCACCTTAGCGTGTCGCAGCACTTCTACTTTCTCCACACGCGGAGAATGCAGCAAGAAAGTACGCTCAACCCCAATCCCGTTGGAAGCGATACGGCGTACCGTGAAATTAGCGTTCGCGCCGCCCTTGCGCAGACGAATGATCGTCCCCTGGAAGGGCTGCACCCGTTCACGCCCACCTTCAACAATCCGCACATGCACTTTGACGGTATCGCCAGGCCGCAATTCTGGAATAGCCGGATTCGGCTGCAACTGGCGTTCGAGTGATTCAACCAGATTCATGTTACTTTCTCCCTACAAAATTGCCGCCCGAAGCCGGCAGCGAGAGCAGATTATACCACAGACCTTAAGAAAGGCAACGCACCCCGGTTATTTGACGCGCACCCGCCAGCCGGCCTGCAGGTAATCCGCATCCCGTGGCAGCCCCCGGCTGTCCCACAAATGTCCGTTCCACTCCCAAAACTGCGTCCGGCTCAATCCATGGCGTGAGATGATCCCCCATACCGTGTCGTTGGCGCTCACGGTGATATAAACCGGCTGTGGCAGGATCACCCCCGGCTCCTCCGGCGTCGCTACCGACACCGCCGCGGGCTGACACCGCAGCGTAGCCGTCTGCAAAATCGGCCACAGGGCCTTTTCGGCCAACGCTGCGTGATAGACGCTGAAGAAATCCACGCCGTGCCGCATCACCGCCTCGACCCAGGGAATGAGATCCTCAGGCAGGAAAGGCGTCTCGGCCTGCCGGGAGAACTGCGGTGAGAGCACCGGGTAGATCTCCGGCGTGCGGCCCCACATCAGACTTAGTTCGGGCAAGGCCTGATACACCTCGAAATCCAGCATGTCATCCGCCGTGCTGCCCCAGATCGGGAAGCACAGCGGCATCCACCCTCCCTGGCACAGCGGCGCGAGGACTTCCAGGGCGGCGCGATCGGGCAAATGCGCGGGCGGCGGCGTCGCCACCAGCAGGCGCGGCGCGGGCACCTCGGCCTGGCGCAACGCCTCCGCCAGGGGCTGCAATTGTCGCCCGGTCAACAACGCCGCGCCCAGGTACAAGATCACCGCCTCATAGCCCAATTCCAGGGATTGCACAATCGTCCAGGCGGCCTCTTCCGGCGCGCGATCGGTGACGTGCAGCCAGGCCAGGGGACTGAATCCCAGGGAGCGGATGCGCCCCACCAATCCCCGTGCGGATTCAGGAAAATAATGCGGCCCATGGCCTACCTTCGCCAGCAAATGCGAACCTTCAATCCGGGTCGCCATTTCCACAGCGCGCTGCAGATCATACGAGTGGGCCAGCCAGATGCCCTTGCCACACAAACCTTCCATACCTGTCTTCCTCTACCTTTACCTTTCCATTCCCAGTGGACCTTTTCCCGTCAGTACATCCCGTTCCGGCGTTGCCTCCAGGAGAGGGTACCCGGCGTCACGGCCCACGGCAGCCCGGTAGTCATCAAAAACGGGACACGGCGCAAGACATCCCCGTGTCCCGAAATTCAAGACCGGCTGATTCAGGCGCGGCGCAACTTCCGGGCGAAGATCAACAAGGCAACCAGCAAACCCGCGGCAACGATGAGCAACACCTCGCCCAGGCCCGTGTCCGGCGTCGCACTGGGGCCCGAGGTCGCGGTGGAGGGCGTCGCCGTCGAACGGGTCGTCCCCGCCGTGCGCGGGGTAGCCGTGGCGCGCGGGCTGACCGTAGCCGTACCACCCGGAGCCGGCGTGCCGGCCGATTCCCCGTCAACGACGCCCGTTTCGGAGGGCGGCGTGGGCGTGCTGGTAGCGCGAATGACGGGCGTCGGCGTTGCCGTCGGTTCCACTTTCGGTGTCGCCGTCGCCGTTGGAGTGGAAGTCGGCTGCGCCTCCACCGTCTGCGTCTGCTGCATGGCAATCAGCACCGCTTCATTGGTGGCCATGATGCGGTCGTTTTCAGCCGCTTGTTGCGCTGTCTGGCGGGGGTTGATGATCATCGCCCATACCACAAACGCGGCAATGGCCAGCAGCAGCAAACCGCCTAACACGGCCACACCGATCAAGAAAGTGCGATTTTTCTTTTCCCCGTCTTCTTCTTCGGGGGTCTCTTCCTCAGCATCCATGAAGACGTCGTCGCCGAAAGTGTCCCGCAGGTCATCAGCCATGGCTCTCTCCTCGGAAAATACGTAATGCGTAATCCGTAATGCGTAATTCGTAAGTGATCTTCTTTGAAAATAGAACCCGTGCCAGGGTGCGCAAGTGCCCACCGGCCACCAACCCCGACAACAACACACGCAGCATGACTATACCACAAAGACAAAAAACTCACAACAACAATTCCAGATTTGCATACGGGATCAACACCGTCTCGCCTTCAAACTCCACTTTGACGCAAGGGCGACGCGCCCCGGTCTCCAGCAAGACAAGCCCAGGCGGGATATCCACCACCACTCCTGACATTCCCATATAGGGCTGCCGCAACGCCCGCACCCGACTGCCCAACGTCAAAGGCGTGTTCCGGTCCACCACCGTCCCGTTTTGGGCAGGCATGGGCACCGCCACATAGGGACGTTCCACATCCCCCAGCCGCGACCACGCCGGGCGATGGAGATCAGGCATACGCCCGCTCAACGCCGCTTCGCGTCCCTCCAGCGAGCGCAGCAGCTTGAAGATCGCTTCAGACATGCTCACCTTGCCTACGCCGTCTGTCGCCACGACCGGGAAGGGCATTTCCATCAGCCGCGGTATGAGTTGGGGCGAGACTCCTCCCACGATCAGACCGCCTATCTGCACTTCCGCAGCCTGTTCCAGGGCCTCCTCGTCGCAACTGCTGCCGCCCACGACGACAGCGCCCTGCAAGGAAGCATCCAATTTCTTGGCCCGCAGTGACTGATGCGCCCCGCGCGCCACGACCCGCAACACGCCGAAGATTTCTTTCCCGTTCCCCCAAACCCCTTGAATGAGGGCACCCCAGGCTTGAATGACCGCGCCCTCACCGGGCAAGACCCGTGCTACTATCCCCGGCACGAGGGCACTGATCTGCACCGGACGGGATGGCGCTTCCAACAGCAGCCGGCCGCGCCCGCTCCCTGTCACCGTTCCGGCGAAGGGAGCACGACACGCGCGCCCGCCCAGACCGCCCCGTGAGGCGAGCACGGCGCCCTCTGCCACCGCATCGCCCACCGCCACTTCCAGATAGGGGGAGAGCTTTTTAGGTGGCACCGCCAGCTCGCGGCTCACGTTGATGATCGCAAACTGCGGCGGAGGCGTGTATTCGGCCACCCAATGGAAGGTCTCCACATTATCCCGCTCCCGCACCAACACTTTGCCGGGTTGCGGTAATTGCCGGACCACCTCAATGCGCGTCAACGGATTGACAATGCTGAAAGGCAAGATCATCTCAGCCCCCCACATCCCAGAGCCAGCGCTGCAGACGGTGACGGCGCTGTTCTGGATTCTCCGGCAACACCAACGGGCGACCGCGCCCATCCACCACCAATCCCAACAAACCACCCATGACCTGCACCTTGCCACCATGTCCCGGCGCACCCAGGCCGATGTCAAAGCGGC
>Ga0208461_1003198_pt1 | contig 12610 bp, 4 predicted proteins | sample AD_JPNTR4_MetaG_FD_184448 | JGI IMG/M metagenome (GOLD analysis project Ga0208461, IMG submission 184448) | Active sludge microbial communities of municipal wastewater-treating anaerobic digesters from Japan - AD_JPNTR4_MetaG (SPAdes) (version 2) | ecosystem: Engineered > Bioreactor > Anaerobic >... | reverse complement strand
AATTGGGCACTCGGCGCGTGGGGAACGACACCGGGGTGGCCTAAGACGGGCGGATTCGGTAACGGCAGGCTATGGCTTGCAGGCACGCCCGAAGAACCGCAGACGATATGGGGATCTAAAACACAGGACTACGTGGACTTCAGCACGAGCCTTCCCCTTGTCGATGACGATGCGGTAAACGCTACCCTTGACTCAGCAAAGATGAACGCCATTGAACATATCGTAGCGATGAACGACCTGATAGTCATGACCTCTGGAAGTGTGTGGAGGGTATCAGGCGGAAGCGACGATGTGATAACGCCTTCCTCTATCATGGCACGGTTCCAGGAGGGCAGGGGTGCCAACAAGGTTCAACCCATCGTGATAGGCAATTCCATACTCTTCTGTGCCCGTAAAGGAAACACCATCAGGGAACTCGCCTACACCTACGAGAAGGACGTATTCACATCCCTGAACAGGTCGATACTCTCACAGCACTACTTTGACGGCTACACGATCATAGACATGGCCTATCAGCAGGAGCCGTGGTCTGTTGTCTGGATGGTCAGGGATGACGGCAAACTGCTCTCCTTCACGTACCTGCAGGAACATGAGGTATTCGCATGGACGGAACATACCGTTGCCGGGACGGGTGCGGAAGTGGAAAGTGTCTGCGTCATTCCCGGAACAGACGAGGACGAGGTATGGATAGTTGTCAAGAGGACGGTCAACAGCGCGACGGTCAGGTACATCGAACGCCTGCATACCCGCGACTTCGGAGACGACCTAGAGGACGCCTTCTTTGTCGACAGCGGGTTGACTTATGATGGAGCGGCGGCAACCAAGATATCCGGCCTTTCGCACCTCGAAGGTCAGACCGTTGCAGTCCTTGCCGACGGGGAATACATAGGGACAAAGACCGTCGCGTCGGGGCAGATAACATTAACCACTGCCGCATCGGTCGTACAGGTAGGCTTACCATATAACAGTGTTGTGGAGACACTAGGGATAGAGGTACAGACGAACAACGGCACTATCATAACGAGGCCGAAACTTGTGAACACCGTGTGGGTATCGGTTTACGAAACGCAGGGTATTCAGGTGGGGCCGAATGCGGACAGGCTGAAGAACCTTCCCGATTGTGCAAATGACCTGTACACGGGGGATGCAAGGATACTGATGGACACGGGGTGGGAGCAGAACGGGCGCATATACATCAAACAGTCAAAGCCTCTGCCGATGGAGATACTCGCCATCACTCCGCAACTTGACGCGGGAAGGAAATAATGGACGGCGTAGTCACGGCAAGGCGAAGACATATAGACGAACTCCTTTCCATCGGGTTGAGACAGGCCGATGTGGATGAGTTGTGGGCTTCGTCTAAGGCGACCCCGGAAGACGCGCTGATTAGATCCTACGAAAAGGCGACCGTCACCTGGTCGATACTCCTTGACGACAGGTGCATAGGGATGTTCGGGGTCGGCGGTCTGAACATCCTCTCTCCTGTAGGGATGCCGTGGATGCTCGCGTCGGACATGATACGGGACAAGAGGGTATGGCGAAGGTTTTTACGAGAGGGTAGGGAATACTGGATAGACAACATGCACGATCTTTATACCACCCTCGTGAACTGGATAGACGCACGCAACACGGTATCGCTCAGGTGGGCCAAATGGGTGGGATTCAGGGTATTCGAGCCTGAACCGTTCGGGCCGTTCGGGATGCCGTTTCACAGGATAGAACGAAAGAGAGGCGATAAATGATATGTGTGAATTCATAACCACGGCACTTGCCGCACTCACTCCAGGGGGAGGAGCAGCCGCCGCAGGGACAGCCGCTTCCCTTCAGACCGCCTCCCTTGTGATGACGGGTCTTGGTGCCGTAACGTCCGCCTACGGAGCCTATCAGCAAGGTCAGGCACAGGGTGCGGCAATGGAGGCACAGGCGAAGATATATGAAGCGCAGGCTGCTGATTCTCAACGGAGAGCATCACGGGAAGAAAGACTGATGAGGGAGCAGGGTGCGAGAGTTAAGGGGCGTCAGCGTGCAGTTTTAGGGGCTTCAGGCGTAAATCTTTCAACGGGTTCCCCTATGGACGTTATAGCCGATACCCAGAGGTCTATCGAGATGGACGCATGGACTATCAGGGAGAACGCCGGGAGGGAATCATGGGGGTATCAGTCGCAGGCAAGCATCTCAAAGGCGGGAGCCTCCAACGCTCGTCAGGCGGGATATTTCGGCGCGGGATCTAATTTGCTGACCGGAGCCGGGATGGTCGCCGACAAGTGGTACGCATACAAATACGGGGTGTGATGTAGATGCCGCAGGTGCCCAGATATACACCGCAGGAACAGTTAAGGCCGCTCCCAACTCCCAGGGTTGATGCTGAGGCTTTCGGGTCGGGTGTCGGTCGTGCCGTTGAGCAGGCAGGCAACCGCCTCATGTCCGTTGGGGATTCACTGGGCAATACTGCCCTGAAACTCTATGAGCAGGTTGACCAGACTGCGGCAAAGGAAGCCTACGCCAAACTGCTTGAGCAGATGAGGGAAACGCTTCACGGGGAGAACGGTTTCTTTACGAAGCAGGGGAAGAACGCCGTTGACCTGTACCGTGACGGTGACGAAGCCCTGCGGGATATTTATGACACTATATCCGGCGAACTCAAGTCAGAACGGCAGAAGAAGTATTTCCATGATATGTCGTTCCAGAAACTTGAGACCGCACGGGATCAACTCTCCCGGCATGAAGCGGAACAGTTGAGGGTGTACGAAAGGGAAGTAACAGCCGCCCTCATAACGCAGTCCGCCAATGATGCCATAGCAAACTATACCGATATGGTGGCGTTCAATGATTCCGTTGCGGAGGGGTTGGAGCAGATAACCATTGCCGCCGCTACCCTGGGACTTCCCGAAGAAGCGATAGAACTCAAGAAGGAAGAGTACCTTTCCGGAATTCATGTGAACGTCATTCAGCAGATACTTGCAAGTGATGACGGCAAGGGTGCGCGTGCGTGGTATGAGGGACACAAGGATGAGATAAGGGGTTCCGTGAGGGATGAGATAGAAAAGTCCATAAAGAACGTTGAAATGACCGTATGGGCGCAGGAACAGACGGACAGCATAGTAAGAAAGTTCTCTTCTGAATCACAGGCGATAGATTGGATACGGAAGAACTACTCCGGGGAAAAAGAGGACAAACTGGTCTCTTATGTGAAGACAAGGTTCTCCGAAAAGGAAGCCGCTGAACGCGAGTGGAAGGTCGGACTCTTTGACAGTCATGCCAAAAAACTTGACGGCATGAGTCCGTCTGAACGGCTTGCCTACGTTGATAAACTCAACATCCCCTCGTCCGTGAAGGACTCGCTCTATACCTATGTCAGCAAACTTGACCGGACGTTGAAGATAGACAAGGATGACCCCAATTACAACGTGACTTATTTCGAAGCGTCCGATGCGGTCAAGGATGGCAAGTTCAAGTCATATACGGAGTTTGCAATGGAGTACGGAGGGAAACTCACAGAGTCCAGTTTAAAAGAGATATGGAAAACCAATCCCGAAGATCCGAAGTCTGGAATGTTTACCCGGATAAAAAGCAATGTCCACGGGCTTCTGGCACAGGAGTTTGATGATGACGAAATAAACATGGTGGAACCTCGTTTCAATGAGGCTTTGAACGACATTGTAGATGGTATGGATAATCCCACAGAAACGGAGATCATCAATATCACAAAGAAACTGATAAAGGAGTACGTTGTGCATGACACCTTGCTCCCCTTTGACAAAAAGAAATCTCACGGGTTCGACATTTACAACGAGAAGATATCCGTTCTTGCGAAATACCCTGATGCGAAGTTCAGCGTTGAGGGCGGATTCTGGTACATGAAGCAGGGCAGCAAGATAGTCAAGATAAAGGTTGTTCCCGAAGAGCAGGAGGACTAACGCATGGTGATGCGGATAGAAGAAGTCCCGCTGAACGAAAAGGAAAAGAAGGCACTCATTGCATCGGGTGAACTTGTAGATGAACCTGATGAGAAGTCTACGGGTCTGGGATGGTTCTCTTACTATAATCCTGATGTCCCGATACCTCATGATGCTCCCAAAGAGGATATTACCCTTGAACCGCTCTCAATGAAGGAAAAACGCCTTGTTGAAAGTCAGGAGATCAAGGAACAGTCGGTACAATGGTTTGACGATAAGGCGAAACTTCACGATGACCTTATAAGGGCGTACCGCAACACGTCAGGGAGCAACCCTGATGCTGTTGCCTCCAACATGCTGTTGTCCGACAAGACGGGGATCTCGCAATGGATGATAGACGAAGACCCCGAAGTTAAAAGCGAAGCGGAGAAGAGGGTGCTCCCTTCCGCCCTGATGGACATGGCGGAGAAGGCCCCTGTTTCGTCCATGTTCTTCAGCGTTCCCGGTAACATGGCTATCGCTCACGATGACCTTGAGAACGCTTCCATGATGGAACTTGCCGTAGAAGGATGGAACAAGGGGTGGCAACAGTCCAACGTGTTCAGGGAGATATCCAGAATACTTACAAAAGACGGTATCAACCAGGATACGTTGAAGCAGGTCTATGAACTTGCCATGGGGCTTCCGCAGGAACAGAAGACGGAAGGATTTTTCCAGAAGGCGTTCTATGGCGGCGGAGAGTTTATGGCTCAGAGCGTCAAGGCAGGCATGGAGGGTTTGGAGAAAGGCGGATGGGCGGCTGTTGCGGCGACCATTATGACCGCACTCTTCCCCGCTTCGGCTCCTGTAGGTCTTGCCGTGGGTGCTTCCGGCATAGGTGCGGCTTTCGGTGCAGGCTCTTCGGCAGGTGCTTTCAAGGAGGTATTTTCTCAGGAGTTCGGCGCGGCTTTCATGGAATACGTGGAATCCGGCATCGATCCTGAAACCGCTTTCCTTACAGCCTTCATGGTTGGTGGCATTAATGGCGGGATAGAACTTGCACAGATAGGTACTCTCATGGCGGCCTTCCCCGGGAGCAGAAAGGTTATCGGGGCACTCACGGGCGCAGGGGTTAAAAAACTCCTTGCGAAACAGTCATTCAGGAAGGCTATCACAACGGCGGCAATAAGGATGGGCATAACCGGAGTTGCAGAGACGGCGCAGGAAGTTACACAGGAGAACGTGAACCTGGTTATGCGTGAACTTGCAAGGATAAAAACAGGCAATGAGGATATAGAACCGCTGACAGGTCAGGAATCCCTTGAGCGTTCATGGGAGATCGTCAAGGAGTTTGGTCCCGCAGCATTGCTGTTCGGCTTCCTTGGCGCAGGTTCTACCGTGACCGCTGATTCATGGAACGCCTATAAAGCGGCAAAGACACAGGCGATGCTTAAAGAATTGAGCGGGACGGCGCAGGAATCGAAACTTCTGAAACGTTACCCGTCAAAGTTCCGCCACCTTGTGAAGTCCATAGGTCAGAACGGCGGAGTGGAAAAGGTATATGTTCCCGTGACCGCATTCCAGAAATACTTCCAGAGTTTAGGGGAACAGGTTGTGACCACTCCCGTTGAGGTAGCCCGTGAACTTGGAGTGGAAACATCCTATGAGGAAGCGGTAGCGACAGGCGGCAAGGTTGAGATCCCCATAGAGGTTGCCATTGAAAGGCTTGCTCCGTCTGGACACTTCGAGGCACTTGTAGATGACATGTCGGTCAATGAGGATGACCTGTCTGTCAACGAGGCTAAAGAGGAAATGTCCCGCTTCGAGGAAAAGGTCAAGCGTGAATGGTACGAGGCACAGTCCGCAATGGACGCTGACGAATCGGTCAGGACTTCCGCTGAACAGGTGGGAGAGGTCGTCAAGACCCAACTCATAGCGTCAGGCATGGGCGCACAGGAAGCGGAACGTTCCGCATCGGTGATAAAGGCACGTTCCGTGGTCGCGGGGCAGGCATTGGGCATTTCTCCCATGAGATGGCTTGCAAAAGTGGGCTTGAGCATAACTGGTTATTCTCCGAAACTGACGGAGAAGACGGGAACGAAGATACGTCCTGAAATAGCGGATGCGGAAGGGGTACGCTTTGATCCCGCCGACTTTGAGGTGGCACAGGAGAGTACACAGGGTGTTGTAGTAACCGATACGGAATCATCCAAACAGGCGGAAGCGGCTTACCTTGAGGAAATCAATTCTCTTATGGAAGCGGAAGCGGCTTACCTTGAGGAAATCAATTCTCTTATGGAAGAGGATAAAACAAGGCGTAAAGATGCACTTGATGTGATACGGAAGAACGGAAGACTTGATTACAAGTCCATTGTCGCCACCTTTGGTAAGGAAGAAGCGCAGAGGTTGCGTAAGGCGATAGGGGCAAAGATGTTTGCGAAGGAAGGCGGATTGCACCTCGACAAAGCAGTACAGTTCTTAGAGAACTTCACGGAGGCGGAGGACGATACTGAACTGTTCCGCTTCCTGGTGGGCGACCGGGTGAAGCAGTATTCACAGGACGGCATCACCTACGGGCAGGATGGCACGATAGAACTGAACGACAACTTCTACAAATGGTTCGGTGACTCGAAGGTCGTTGACGAACAGGGCAAGCCGTTGGTGGTGTATCACGGGACGGATGCAGAGTTTAAAGAGTTTAAAAAAGAGTTCTTGGGCAAAAACACCGATTGGGGAGACGCCCAAAATGTTGCCAAGTTAGGGTTTTGGTTCTCTGACAAGTCTATGGTAGATAGAGAATTTTCTCCGTATTCTCAACAAAAAGAAGTTTATTTACAAATCAATAATCCAAAAGACGTGTCTCTTGATGAATTGTTTGAAATTACAAATCCAGAAGAGGCAGTACAAGAATGGAAGAGCGACGGGTTTGACGGGTTGCGTGTAGATGATACGGAGTTTGGTGGCGTTTCCTATGTAACCTTCTCCCCCACTCAAATCAAGTCCGTCAACAACGAGGGAACATGGAACCCGGATGATGCGAATATTTATCATCAGGGCGGAGTTGATGGCACAGAAAAAGCCGTAGAAGGCTCAATTCCTACGGCTTTCCCTCGCCGAGTTATAACGCAGATTCGCCCCGCTTCCGGGCAAGGGACTTTTGTTAAGGATATTACATCTAAGTCAAGAAGTCAAGTAGATATTACAGATGACATATTCTCTAACAAAACATTATCTGAAGCGGTGGAAAGTGGCGAAGTATCCCCTGAGACAGCCATCCTTGTTGATGCCCTTATGGAAATATTCCCAGAAGAAGCAGGTAAGGTTTTTGATATCAGGGTTAATCGCACTATTGATGGGTCTTCTGTTCAGACAACACACAAGATGGGCGAAGGCTTTACCGACGCTCTCCATGTGGTTACTTTGCTCAAGGAAGGATCAATCCTGGATATAATCGATGGATTCGGGCGTTTAGTGCATGACAGGTTATTAAATCAGGCGGACGCTAAAGTTGTTAAGAAGGCTTTCAAGGAAGACAAAGGCAAACAACAGTTCGGGGATGACAGGGCAGGATGGTTTGCAGACCAGTTCAGGGAATGGTGGTTACAGAACACCACAAAAGATAAAAGTTTGGCAGGGGTGTTTCGTAAAATACTCCAGTCTCTCAAAAAGATACTAGGAAAACTGAAGGGTACAACAAGCCTGAACCCTGATATTGAAGTACTCCTCAATGACATAGTCACCGAAGGTAGAGACATAAAATCAAAGATATTCTTCGGTAATCTTGAGTTCATTGAGGACTATATTTTAGGGAAAGAAGCCGACGCAGACCTTATTAAATCAGGCGGATTCTCTTACAATTCTAAAACTGGTATGTCATTTGATCCCGGCAATCTTTGCCCTAAAAAGGTTGGGTTCAATGAATATCTCGTCAAAAGGATTAAAGAGGAAGGCAGGGACCTTGCTGATTTAGCCAACCCGGACATGGACCTCTTGGCAAGGTATTACGACGAAGCTCTTAAGGCGGGTATTCCTGTTCCTTGTTCCTATTGCTATGTAGAACAGGCTCGCAGGGAAGCTTTAGCAAGGCAGATGGAAGGGCAGAAGGCAACAGGGGTAAGGTTCGCGATGGCTAAGAAAGCCACCAAACGAGTCCCTTATAAAAGACAGATAACTAGGTGGTCTAGGGAAAAGATCGATAACTTAAACAAGCGGGGCGGATTAAGGCTCTTCTCTTTCAGTGATTACATTAGAGATGAACACTATGAAGATATCAAGAACCTTCTTATTGATGCAAAAGAGAAGGGACTTTCCGTCAAAGCTATTACAAAGGTTATTGCTTTTGTCGAGGACTGGGCTTCAAGCGGGATAAATATCAATGTTTCTATTGATGCTATGAACCAGGCATTTGGCATGGACTGGAAGGTGGCTGCTCAGTTTGCTGAAAAATATCCCAATGTACATGTCCGTAGCGTAGCCAGAAACCTTAATGAAGTCGACAGATTTTCTAAACTCAAATATCGACTGACTGAGAATGGCGATATTGAATTCCTGGATGTATGGAATACAGAAAAGGCAGACCAATCACCTCAGTCGGGTCTACCAACGGAAAGAAGCATGACCGATACTGAATACGCAACCAGACTCTCTGAGGGTGGATGGAAGGACTTTGTGGATGTTATAACTCCATTCCACAACGACGACAAAACGAACGGGGTTCCGAGCGGGTTCAGGGATATGAACTTTAAAGACAAAGAACTCATGGCGATCGTGGATAACAACAATCTTGAGAAGCGCATGTGTTGTCTTGAGGGTGGAAAATGTTTTAACGAAGCAAACAAAAAACAATGTTCCACTAATTGTGGGATGTTGGCAGGAAACCTGAGTATCCCTAAAGTGGATTCGTTTTCTCAGGAGAACCGTGGCAGTATCGACCTGTCTGATACGAGGGCTATCATACGCCTCATTCAGGCATCGGATATGTCCACCTTCCTCCATGAATCAGGGCATTTGTTCCTGAAGGATATTGAACAGATAGCCCGACAGAAGAACGCTCCTGCATGGGTCGTAAGGGATTACGAGACTATTCTTGACTGGCTCGGTGCGGAAAAAGGGAAACCCCTGACCAATGAACAGCACGAGAAGTTTGCACGTGGCTTTGAGGCATATCTAATGGAAGGGAACGCTCCATCATCCGCACTCCGCAAAGCCTTTGAATCGTTCAAGAAGTGGCTCACAAGCATCTATGCTCATGTTCGTTACCTCAATGTTGATATGAACGATGATATACGTGGTGTATTCGACCGGATGCTTGCGACAGAGGAAGAGATCACGGAGGCGGAAACCCGCAACAGGTACGATTCCTTCCTTGAGGCAATAGGCACAGACATGCTTCCGGACGATGTTATTGAGGGGCAACGGGCTACCGCTGACGAGGCTCACGAAGAGGCATGGCGTTCCCTGTTCAACAAGGCTATGAGGACGACAAAGAAGGCATGGAAGAACCTCAAGAAACAACAATTGAAGGATGCCCGTAAAGAGGTGATACGGGAAGTTGACAACATGCCTGTCTACAGGGCATTGGAAGAGATGTCGAAACCCGTGTCAGAGGGCGGGATAAAACTGAACCGTGCGGTCATCGCCATGGCTTACGGAGACGATGTAGCGAACAGACTCCCGAAAAAGATAATGTCCCAAAAGGGAGCGTATAACGCTGACATGGCTGCGGAGTTCTTTGGCTACAATTCCGGCGAACAGATGATAAGGGATATTCTGGAAGCACAGCCTAAAAGACAGAAGATCAAGGAAATGACCGAAGCAAGGGTATCTGACTGGAATGCCATGATAGAGGGCGGAGACATGGCTGGTCAGGCGGAACGCGAGATAAGGAACGGGACACGTATTGACACCATCATTGCGGAGATAAGTATTCTCCGCCAGATAGCGCAGGGTGTTGAAAAGGACAATATAAAGATAGAAAGGGCAGATGCACTAAGGCGCAAGGAAGCGGTAAGGCTCGCCATAGAATCAGCGGTTGCCTCCATGCACCCCGATAAACTGAATGTGGGAAGGTACTTCCGCCTTGAGCAGAAGGCTATCAGGGATGCGTTCAGGGCAATGGAGAAGGGCGACTATGAAGCGGCGGCTGGATTCAAGGAACAGCAGTTGGTCAATCACCAGATGGCAATAACGGTTATGAAGGAAAAGGCGGCTATCGACAAGATATCCAAGAAACTAAGGGGGTTAGAGAAGAAACCTCCCAAAGGATTGCCCATAGAATACCTTGACCAGTTGGACGCTTTGTTCGCAAGGGTGTCAATGAAACGTTTGTCCGACAAAAAACTGAGTGAGATAAAGAAGTTGAGCGCATGGATCTCCGAACAGGAAGACGAGAGTCTGGTAGCGGCTATTCCGGAACGGTTAAGGCAGGAGTCATACAAGACCAATGTCAAGGATATGACCGTTCAGGAACTGCACGATTTTGCGAATGCCGTGGCGAACATCATCCACCTGGGACGTTTGAAGGGAAAACTGCTCACAAGCAAGACAGCAAGAGACCTAGAGGCGACCGTGGACATGTTGGTTGCATCAAAGGAGAAGGCGATAGGGGAAAAGGGCAAGCCTAAGAGACCACTGCATCCAAAGAAGGGACAACAGTTAAAAGACTGGCTGGGTGCGTTCAACGCATGGCACCTGAAGATTGAGTTCCTTTGCAGGGTGCTTGACGACTTCAAGGATACAGGTCCGTGGCAGGAGTACATCCATCAGGTGTTTGTCGATGCCGATCAGACGGAGACCCTTCTGAAGGAACAGGCTTACGGGAAACTCCGCGAGATATTGTCCGTCTATTCGGATGATGAGTGGCACGACCTGCAGCACCGGAGACGGCATTTTGCGGCAATAGGGCAGGAGTTGACCAAAGAGGATGTTCTGACCCTTGCTTTGAACATGGGAGCTAAAGAGAACAGAGAAAGGGTCTTGAATCCCAAAGGCACATGGGGATGGACGGAACGGCAGGTATGGGAAGTCCTTGATATTCTGGACGAACGGGACTGGCAGGTCGTTCAGGATATATGGGACCACCTTGAGACATTCTGGCCCGCCATTGAACAGTTGCATGTTGAAACGGCTGGATTCAGGCCGGGGAAGAAAGAGATCGTTCCCGTCAAGACGAAGTACGGAGTGTTAAGGGGCGGGTATTACCCCATAGCATACGACAGCAACCAGTCATTCAAGGCGGCTCAACTGTCCGACAAGCAACTACATGAGAGTTTCAACAAGGGGTATTCCGCTTTCGGACACACGAATCAGGGGCACACGAAGGAAGCGGTTGAAACAACTGGACTTCCCTTGAAGTTAGGATTCAACGTTCTTAACAGGCATCTTGCGGATATGCTTCATGACCTTGCGTTCCGGAAGGCAGTCATAGACATAGGGAAGATACTCAGGCACGACAGGGTAAGGGATGCCGTCATAGACGCTTTCGGTCTGGACGGGTATAGACAGTTCGTTTCATGGCACAAGGCGGTTGCATCAACAAGACGGGATCTCTTTGATCCTTTCGCCGCCGCTATCAAGAAGGCACGATACGGAGCGACAATAGTTGCTATGGGGTTCAAAGCATCCGTTATCGTGGCGCAGTTCCTGGGTTACTTCACTTCCGCTCACCTTGTGGGCACGGGGCAGATGGCGATATCCCTCGTCGATTTCATGAGCAACCCGCAAGATATGTGGGATGACACTCTGGCTAAGTCGGACTTCATGAGACACCGTAAAGAGGGATTCGACAGGGACGCCAAAGATGCTCTTGAAAGGATGATAGGCAGGGACGGACTGGTCAGGAAGGTCAACGTGGCGGCACTCCATGCCATAGGTTGGGCTGACATGATGGTATCGGTCCCGACATGGCAGGCCGCTTATACCAAAGCCTTAAGTGAGGGGATATCCGGCGACAGGGCTGTGGCATACGCAGACGGGATGGTCAGGAAGTCACAGGGATCAGGACATACCTATTCATTGGCGGCAGTCCAGAGGGGCGACCAGTTCGGGGAGTTTCAGAAACTGTTCACCATGTATTACTCGTTCTTCAGCGTCCTTTACAACCTTATGTATTCAGAGGTCAAGTATGCCCAGTTGAAGGGTGTACAGCCCATGAAGGTTGCGGCGGCGGCTTTCTATCTGGTTATCGCTCCTGCTCTGTTGGGTGAACTTATGACCATGAGGGGGCCGGATGATGATGAAGACCCGCTCGTATGGGCGGCTCTTGAAATATTGGGGTACATCGCTTCCCCGGTAGTGGGAGTGAGGGATATTTCATCCTATGCCTTGCTGAATTACAACTATCGATTTACACCTGTATCGGAAGTCACCCAAAGCCTGGGCAACCTTATAAAGGACGTTAAGGAGGCTGTCATAGAGTGGGATGATTCAGACGAGTGGCTTGACATTCTGAAGTCAGGTTACGAAGCGGCGGGTTACATCACCCCGTTCCCGTCAAGACAGACACAGATCACGGCGGAAGGGTTATACGATTGGTGGCGGGACGACAAGGATTTCAGGGTATCGGACGTTCTTTACTGGCGCAAGAAGTAAGCAACCACAACAAAACAAGTGAGGCCCCTCTTCGGAGGGGCTTTTTTATTGAAAGGGAGTGGTGTAAATGATCTACCCTGCACGTTACACCTTGCCTCCGCTGATTCTCGGCTACGACTGGGACTTTTCTTTTACCTACGAGGTAT
>Ga0208461_1003192_pt1 | contig 12641 bp, 12 predicted proteins | sample AD_JPNTR4_MetaG_FD_184448 | JGI IMG/M metagenome (GOLD analysis project Ga0208461, IMG submission 184448) | Active sludge microbial communities of municipal wastewater-treating anaerobic digesters from Japan - AD_JPNTR4_MetaG (SPAdes) (version 2) | ecosystem: Engineered > Bioreactor > Anaerobic... | reverse complement strand
AGTTCTAGGAAGTATCTTATTTTGCTCGATGAAGTTATCGGCCCTTGCCCTAAAATCAGTCAATAAGAACTTAAAGCTTTCAAATTCTCCTGTGTTATCATCTACATACGGATTATAAACTACCTTATTACCACCAATTATTCGGCCACCAATAGAATAGCCTACAGAATAATTATCTATGCATTGGGCCACAAAGTGCATCACGTTACCCATTGTGTAATTTGCAGTCGCAAGTTCGAATGGTCCAAATGTATCACTACCGCTTTTTGTTTCAAATACGAACTTAGAAACGGTGTTATTCGTTCTGCCAATTAATGCCCTCAAAGCATAATTCTTTACAATCCCGCTATTATTAACTGGCAAAAAATCGACCAAGATATAATTCTTAATCAAAATTTCGTTTAGGTAGCTTGTAAGCGGGATGTCATATACTCGCTTTTCTCGATTTAAGGCTATTCGTTCATTCAAGTTGTTATAGTTTTTTGATAGGTAATATCTGACTTTTGCGTAATTATTGTGATATGCAACTTCTTTTTTGTAGATAATATAATTGTCAATAGTTTTTTGGCCAATCTCTTTAATTTCATCATGGTCTTTAACGACTGTATCAACAATATACTCATCATTGCCTAAGCGACTGATTTTCCCAAGCAGATTAATACCATGTCTTAATGATGATATCACTTTTTCGGATTGATTATCGATAGCCGATAATTTAGCTTGTTCATTGTCATATAAACCTGGCTTTGTGATTTTTGTATAAGTATCAATATATGGAACATATTCAATTTTTGTTAAAGTGTCCGACTCATTATTGCTAATAATAATGTAATACCGCCGATCTCCATGTATTGGTCTTAACTGCCTTTCATAAGCGTGTCTAATTGCTTGCTTAAACGTTGAGTAAGTTACCCCTAGAAAACTCTTTGCTCGGTTCGCATCGATAGTCGATGTGTTTCTTTGGTAATAAATTGTATTGCGTTTCGTAAAATCATAGCAATTATCGGGTTCGCGGTCATCTAATAGTTTATAAGCTTCTTCATCAAAAACTGCATCAGTAATATCTATTGCAGACTCATAATTATTGTTTTCTAGTAGTGTTCTAGTATCGTAATCTTCAGCAGAAATATTACATAAAACCTTAAAATTTAAAATCCTTTCAATTGGAAACACGGTTGAAATAGACATATTGTCACTTGTCAATACGGATTCTGTTGTTTTGAAACCGGTCCAATCTTGAAAAATGGTATTAGGAATAATGCTGTTCGAACCACTGGCTTCAATAACTCCGGCAAACGTTTCAACATTATTACTTCTTTCCGTACTAGCAATTTTAGCAAACTCAATCGTTTCCTTAACCTCGTTCATATCAACGTACGAGATTTTTATGTCGTTGAAGTCATCAATCTTTTCAATATAAACTCTTGCGTTTTTTACAGCAAGCATGGCATCAAGTATTTCACGAAGCGTTGCTTTATCAAAGAAAAAATCCTCGCCTGGTGTGTTTCCTAAAAAATCGATTAATTCGCTTGATAAACTAAATCGTGGGTTTTGTCCCACTTCGATTAGTTCTGCATTCACAAGTGCTTTTTCAATTTGTGCTTTAAGTGTATCCGTTTTGTTAGTCAAGCAAAGATTATATACAAAAATTTTTTCTAAGTATTTTGTAGGTTCGATGTAGATAAGTGTATGCCTAAAAACATAAGGAAATATTTTTGTGTGTTGCTCCATTCTTTCCTCAGCTGCTAGAAAGAATCGCTCTTTATTTGAATATCTTGCCATCGTTAAAATGCCACTCGAATAGCTGATGACTTTATATACCTGATTTTCGGCATCATCCGTTTGGTTTGTGAGTTCGATCAAATCGTCTGCACTTGCTGTATTTAATTGGTTACTCCATCCATAGCTTTCGCTAACATAAAATAAATTACCATCACTGGATAAATAGACCTCATCAGTAACTGTAATTTTAATAGGCTGTTGATTGTCGATTTTAATCGGAGTAAAGACCGGAATTAAATCGCTTGTATTGTTATCGTAAATTAAAACGCCATTATCAAGCGTATCATCGATTGTTTCTGTTTCGACTTGGCCTGCAAGAACTTTTTGTATTTCTTCCCAAACACCATTTATCAATTTGTAATATTTACGCATTTGTTATCTGCCCCCACTAATTCCAATCATGCCAGTGCGTTCTCTCAAAAATTGCGCTTCACGATTTCGTTTGTTCATATCAATACCATAACTTAATGCTTGAGTGCCAAGAGATACAGCAGCAGCCGCAATTCCGACCGGTCCTTGCAATGCCATTGCGACTAGTCCGGCAACTTGAAGACCTGCGCTTATATTTGCTTGACCCACGTAATCACCCGTTAAATTGCCGTAATTTTGAATACCATATTGCAATGCTCGTTTACCTACTTGAATTGCTACAACTTTGCTGACAGATCCGCTTGCTTCATTACTTGCTTCGTTTGCTAGCTTCTTTTGCGTTTGAGCAGGAGTTGCTTTTGAAGTCGGTGATGGTGTGCCTTTCGATTCTGTTGCAATTAATTCAATATTTATCGGAATTCTATATTCTGTATCCATAGAATCACCTACGATTTGGTTAAGACAAGATTATATACTGAGGCTTTGTTTTCGTAAATCTCGGTAACGACTAATTTTTTTATTGATATTTCATCGCCACCAATTTTAAGCGTTAAAACAGATTGATTCAAGTCAATTTTTCCAGCAATTTGCTTTCTTAATTCGGTTTGCAATGCATCATTATTAACTTTAAGAAGAACGAAAGAATAACATAGAACTGTATCGATAAATAATTCCTCTTGACCATCTTCATCGATATATTGTACAGATTCGGTTACTGGAGTAGCAGACATATCATAACGATTAATATATTTAATATCATATTCTGTGGATCCAACTTTAAGTTTGCATATCGAAGGCTCGATAATTGCGTTTTCGGAATAGGTGATATTTAATAACCAGTTTCCGGTAATGCAGTTGACGGTCCTACGTTCTAAATGAACTTTATAAGCGCCACCGATTTGAAAAGCATCTGAGTAAATTACTTGGTAATAATAGGTTGTTCCATCAATCTCAGTTTGATAATATTTTGCGTTGTTCTCTTTGGCGATTTGGTTTAAGATGCCAAATATTTCTTGCAAATAATTTGCTTGGCAGATAAAATTAATGCTAATCGGCAATGTATTCATATCAAATCCATCAACCGACGAACGACTTGTTCCACCTGTATTAATTACCATAACTATTGCTTCTGGATCATCGTTGAGTGGCTGATAGTGAATATCGTTACTGACATATACTTTACGTTTGGTTACAGCTTCTAACTGCGTTCTTAAAATCTCTTTGTAATTACGTTCAAATGTCATAGTTTCCTCCTATGATACAAGCTTTCTAGCTTTTGCTTCTAAGTATTCAGCGCGCTTGATTTGTTTTTCTTTAAGTTCTCTTGTGTATCCTCGAGATTCTAAATATTCATTAGCTTCATCTTCCGTTATTGCACCTTCCATAATTTGCTTAATAAGCGGCAATGCTTTTTCGATTCCTCTGTTAATCCAGCCTTCATTAGGGTTTTTTTTTCCTTTTAAAGGCGCTTCGAAATTGTCCCAAGACTCTTGCGTATATTTCGCATAAGGCGCAATTTCGCCACCGACTGCTACATAAAAATATCCCGGCTCACCTTCAACAACCCGAATGCCATCTAATGCAAGATTTCCGGTATCGTAAGGTGCTTCAGCTTTTAAAATCGTACAAAGCGCATCACAAGCAAGCTTAAGCCTATGAGCAATAGATTTCATATTCCATCGCACCTAAAAAAGCGTTTGAACGCACTTCATAAACTTGGGTTATATGATACTCATGCCCTTTGAAAAAGATAGTATCTTCAATTTTAAAATCCGCGGCTTTTGGATCGTCAGTTCTTAAAAGAAGGCTTTTCCCTAATCCCTTCGCACGTATTGTTCCTGTTAATTGGTCGATTTGTTGAGGGGCCGCTTTGAGTGTGCTTGATAAATCCACGCAATTGAAAGTGTGAGAATTAACGTGATGCCTTAAAATTTCATGGTCCGGATCTAATACTTGTTTATGCCATAAGGCTTTGTCTGGGAATCGATAATTCATATACATAGACTCATCCTCTCAATCCGGCATAAAGGAGTCCGGCATTCATTAATATTTTTTTAGCTTGTGGGCTAAAGGTGCGTTTTCTTAATTCGTCAATTGGAGTAAGTGTGCCACTAATAGGATCATAACCTGATATGTAATTAAAGTCACCAACTACAAATACATAAGCCGCTTGTTCAAGAATTGCCCTATAAATCGCATCTTCTTGCGTTTCAGATAATCCTCGTTCTTTCCAACGTCTATAGTTTGGATTCCGCGACATGATTTCTTCTTCAATCATCATCTCAATTCGGTTAACAAAGGCATCGACTTTATTTGTTTCTAAATCATTTGCCGGCAAACGTTTCTCTAAATCGATACCAGTTCTAAATAGAAAATCTTTTGCAAATGTTTTGATTTTTTCTTCGGTCATATATAACCTCCATTTAGTAAAAAATAAGGGGAGGAAGTATTTATCCTCCCCACAAAAATTAAAAGGGTTTTTAAGTTAAGTGATAATTAAGACTAGGACTATTCTGTATATTCGGTTGTGTCGATATCAACAGCGATCGAATCGATTTGACCGTCTTTTCCATTAGGGAAAATGAACGTATCATAGTCTTCGCGTTGTTGGAATAGCCATCCGTCGCCAAGTGTATGAGCGCCTGGTGCGAAGAAATAAATCGAACTAATTTTTGGAACAGTTACAACAGTTTCGGTTGATGCAGCTAAGACGTTGATTTTCTTAGAGCCCTCAACTGGAGTGTTTGTTAATTCGTAATAAGATCCAATATTGCCAACAACTGGCGATGCAACTTTTGTATAAACATAGGCACCCGCCTCACCAGAGCGAATGTAATAAGTTTTTTCTTCATCAATTGCCTGGTCTGTAGTTTTTGCATAAACCGCTTCAACCTTAGCGATTGGTTCAAAACCACCGTTTGTTGGGTTGAAATTGAATTTGTCATAAAAACGGTCTTCGTCGATTGCTTCTAAGATAGGAACGCCATCAATCATTGTATAACGAGTTTCAATGCCGATGCCGCCATCTGGAATAACAGTCATTTCAACCTTGCGTTGTAATTGAGTTGATAATTCAAGCAAATCCATTACAGCGCTACGAACATAAACAACAAGGCTTCTTCGATAACGTTTTACTTTTGCTATTACGTTTTTGATTTTGGTTAAAACGTTGCTTTCAGAATAAGTAGAGATTGCGGTGGAAGAACTATATGCGCTTCCTAAAGATTTGGCTGTTGTTGCGACTTTACTGAAGAAATACGCATCTTTTTCTGGAACAGCTTGTGTTCTTTGGAAAACCATTGCGACATTTTGCGCAGACGCGATGTAATTTGTTTCATCAACATCAGCTTTATCAACTAAGAATTCGATATCACGAGAAACAGACACGGTGAAGTCGAAGTCTTGTTGAGTAATTTTACCACGATTCCATCCACCCGTTCTTGCGTGGTTTTTGTAGCCAGAAGTTGACATTTGCGTGAAATGGAATGTTTTTGCGCCCAGCCATTTAACATTAGGCACAATGAACGGACTTGTTAAAGCCTCTTGGATCATGATTGGGAGTAATACTGGGCTGAATTGCTCAGCATAATTTAGAGAATGAACTACAACAGACATTATTTATTAGCTCCTTTCAAATTAAATTTTTTAAATGCCTTGCTTGTGCTTATTCCACGGTTTTGGATTCTCTACCGGTGCTGGATTTCCCATTCCTGGTTTTGTTGGAATACCACCTGGAATAATTGGTGCGCCGCCTCTTGGCGGTATTGGATTTGATGCTTCATCGAAGATATAAGCGTGCGTTTTCTTTAATCCCTCGATTTGTTCGTTTAAGCCATAGAATTTGCCATCTTTGAAAGTTATTTTTGTGTTGTCAATCTTGGCCTTAAGCAAATCGATATCTTTTGCCTTATGCTTCGATAATTCGGTTTGGAAAGCGAAGTCGTATTCTTGCTTTTGGATTTTCGCTTCATACTCTTGCTTTTCTTTGGTGTATGTAGCTTGTAAATCCTCAAATTTCTTAGTTAGTTCTTCGTTGCCTTTCGCAAATTTTTTTAATTCATCAAGCTGTTTATCCCGTTCGGCTATTTGATTTTTATGATCCTTAAGTTGGTTGTTCACTTCATCAAATCTTGATTTAGGGATGAATTCGCCTTCACCGAAAAAATAATTTGCACCTTCTTTGAGTTTCGGTTTGATATGTTGTTCGAACACATCTTTGCCAACTAATTCAATAAGTTTTTCCATAATTTTTGCTTTCTCCTTTCGTACGCTTTTTTACACGGTGCGACCGTGATTTGAAAGTTTGGGAGGCTATCGCTTACCAGCGAGATTTTGGGTATAATAAAAGCACCCCTCTTCGGAATGCTGTTATTAACGATCTATTTTTTAATTTTCATGATAAGGCGATATTTGGAAACTTCATCCTCACTAATTCTTGTCCGCCATCTATAAAATGGCCGCCCATTTCTCATTGAGAACGCTTCATAATTTTTGTTTAAATATTGCCACTTCTTACGTAATTCACTCGCTTCTTTAGTAAATCCTGCTTGCCTTAGCAATCTTTCTTCGGCTTTCATATTGCGGATGGTGTTTTCGTAATGTCTTTGCCTTTGGTCGATTGCATATTCACGCTTAATTTCTTCTTCGGTATAATCAGTCGGCGGATGGCTTCCAGGTCGATACTCGATTAAGCGATGCCTGCAGTTATAGCCATTGATGATGGAATTGCCACCGTTAAGCTTTAAGACGTCCGCAAGCGGTGTGTATCTGATGCCGTTAATAGTTCCGCTTGTTCCGTCGAGGGAATATAGTTTGCCTTGATGCGGAGCGCATCTTGGGGAACAGTTCGGATGACTTGAGGTCCATACTAGCTTAACGCCATCTGCTTGAAAGCGTCTTAAATCATCAATATTTGCTTGATACCTAACAGCCATTTCAACACGATTTCTTAAAGACACTTTGACAGGTTTTCCTTCTTTTGTAAGCCTAGTGCTAATTGGTGGATCAGCAGCAAGCGCCTTAATGCCTAGCTTTACGCTTTTTTCATAATCCTCAATTACCGCAATTCCTTTTGAATTAAAATCCATATAAGGTCTAAAACTATCGATGATTTGCTTTGGCGAGTTGTTAAAGATTGCGTTTAAGTCAAGAGCATATAGCGTGTTTGCTGGCAAAGTCTTTCGAACTTCGTTTCGTAAATTATGGTTTACAATTTTGATGGTTTGGTTAAGTTCATAATACCACTTTTTAGCACTAACGACAAAGCCGTTCCGGATTTCTTTCTTTAGCGTTGGATCGCGAATTTTCTCACACGCTTCAGCAATCACCCTATTAAGCTGCTTTGTTAGTTCCTCTTGCGATGCGCCTTGTAAAATTGCTTGCGTGATTAGTTCTTTGATTTTGGTTGTTGCGCTCTGAAGTGTCACAATCATTGGTCCAGATACTGATGCATCAGGACTTAAAATTTGTCTTGGTGGATTATTGTTCGTTGCCACCGCCAGCACCTTCTACTTTTTTGTCGATGTTTTCATCTGGGTTGACTTGTTGACTTTCTTCGTTTTCGATTTCGCTAATGCCGGTTAATTCAGGAAGATTATTAGGATTATCGAAGCTCATGCCTTCCTCAAACCGAATGCGGTTAACTTCATCCATAATTTGTGTTTCGGACCAATCCGGATGAATATACCTAATTGCTGTTTCTGTTGAAGCTACACGATAATTTGATTTTGCTGCGCCCCAAGTATCGATAACTTCTTTATCTGAATTTTGAATATAGTCTGGGAATTCAATTGCGACATTGCAATTTGAAAAATCAATTTCGAGTTTGTTTAAGCCTTCTTGCTCGACACCAAATTGTTTTTGGATCCAAGCATTAAGCGAAAGCATTTGCAACAAAACTTTTTCCATAAACGGAATCCAAGACTGAAGCTTAAGATTTCGTGTTTCTAGTGTTGTCTTGTTTTTTTCTTGTTGTGATTTGTCACCTAAGTTCATTGCAACCATTCCAGGATCGCCAATCGCTAGCGGTGATAATCCCATTTTGTTAAGTGCAGCTGTAAGAAGCGTATCATATTTCTTTTGTAGTGATTCGTGCTTATCGTTGATTTCTGTCACTTCAATTTTGTTTTGAGCGTCTTGGTCGATATCGCCGGTGACTTTAACATAGTTTGTAACGAATGGATCAAGCGGTTGTTTCTCGCCATTTCTATTTGTTGGAATCATATTCTCTGGCACGTAGCGACGAGGCTTATTATTCCGGATTTCTGAAACCATTTCGCTAAAGACTTCATCGAGTGCATCGAAAATATTATGTGCGCCCGCATAATCGCTCGCTCCATACGGACAATTAGGGAATTCCGCATTCGGTAGTTTATTTGGCTTTTCAAATGCAAGCATACCGATTATACCTTCAAAAACAAATTCTTCCTTTAGATTTGCAGTTTGTGGGATTGTTGTTAAAGGCACTTCTTTTTCGCTTCCGGTGGATTTGTCTAATGCGTATAGCTTGTTAATATACATTGCGAAACCTTTTTCGTTAGTGGTGTGCGTTTCTTTGTGAACGTATAGTTTATCGCCTATCGTGTGATAGTTTTTAAAAACGATTGCAGTTGTGATGCCTCGTGTCTTAACTAACTCAGCATTCATCACGCTAGCAATCTCGAATATCGGATACTCAGATAATTCAATATCATAGTTCCACTTACCAAAAAGATGACCGAAAACTGATTCAGTAACTGCACCGTTTCTCAAGTGGTCCACAAGCTCAGTTTTCTTTTTAAGGATTTCTAAGTTCTCCGTTGCTAGCTTCGATGCTTTATCATCAATCTCATTCGTTGGCTTCCCGTTTTCATCAGTTTTAAAAATTTCGACTCTTGAGGTAAAACCATTGCCGAACAAAATAACACTCATTTTGTTTGCAGCCGTATTTGGAATGCCGGTATGTCGCTTGATAACATCACCTGGAGCAGTTTGCCAAAAATATTTTAAATCGCCAGTTACTATTGGATGCGTTCCATAAAATTGCCTTAATAACCGTGGTTTACCAATAAACCAAGCAAGATTCTCTTGTACGCTTGTGGTAAATTCGAGGTCCGGCGCTATCTCGCTAAATGTTTTGAAGTGTACCGGATTGAAGTTTGGTGTTTTGTCTTTGCCGGATTCTTGAAGCATTAGTAAATCCCTCCTTAATCGCTCTAATCGCCTTTCTCTAAACCAATCTCTAATTCCCATTTTAGATCACCTCTTTCGACGCTTTCATGAGTTTTATCATGTGTCTTGTGTCTGCGTATTCGTTTCCATCCATTAGGTCATTTAGCCATTCGTTATTGTCCTCGCGTTCTTGTCCTTCCTTGCCTTCAGTCCATTTGGCGATTTTGTATGCTGAATAAACCCTCATTGCGCCTTGTTTTTGAGAATTAAAAAATGCCCGCTTGGTTGCGAACAAAACTATTTCCATATCGATTCTTTCTTTGATCGTAGCTTTATAGGACTCAATGACCGGCGGAAGACCTAACCGCTTAAAGTCACCTTGAATATCTCGGATAAAATTTGCTTCAGCACTATCAATGGCGATATACTCAATCGGTAAGTGCGCGTAGCTTTGGCAAAATGCAATGAGCTTTTCTTTCTTTTCTTTGTAGCCCAAGCCTTGAAACTCCATTGCATCGACAACGATGCTTTCTGTAAAATTATGCCGGTAGCCTTTTAACACAAATGTGTTCTTGGCTCGCTTAGAACCAATATCGACTCCAATTCCGTAGCGATGCCATTCTTTTTGGTCGAACGGTTTAAGCAATTCTTCGCTCATATAATCAAGATAAATAAGCTTACCGGGTGCGCCGCGTTCGCCGAGGATTTTAATCGTGTAGTAATAACTGCCAATTGGATATATACGCGATGCTGCTTCAATCTTCTCTGGTGTCATGATTGGATTATGCTTCATTGTGAAATGCATATAAAACCAACCGGTTTCTTTAGCCACTTTGTCCATATCAGCTCTGATTGATGCAGGCGCTTCACCGATGATTTTACAACGATTGATATATTCATAAATCCAGTGCGTAGGCACATCGCCATTTAAAGTCCAAAGCATTAAAGGCTTTTCGGCACTGACTTGTCTTGCAAAACATTCATCGATAAATTGCTTATCAGCCGTGTTTGCTTCATCGACCATAATGACGCCGAATGTTTTACCTAATATTTTTTTCCATTTGCTGGCATTCGTTGTTCCAGCCAAAAGGATTTTCTTTTCTTTTGGACGATTTGGCACATCACATTTGCATGAAACGTAGTATCCACCAATTTCGTCTTTAGTGATTTTTAGATATTCCGGATATAACTCTAGTAGTCCGTCCGGTCCGGTTAAAATATTATCGTTAATTGCATCCAGGTCTTGGGCGGCAAGCAAATGCAGTGTTTCCGTGCTGTCTTGTACAGTTTCAAAAAAAGCATTTTTAAAATCGACTGTTTTGCCTGAACGTATTGTACCCTCGCCCACCAACAATCGGGTTTTAGGTGATAAAGCAATCGTCATGACATCGAGAAAACGGTCGTTAATAATCAGTTTCTTACTCATCGTTAAAACCTTCAACTTTGCGACCACGAATAGCGTTAAGGATTTCTTCGTGCTGAGGATTGATTCTTTCGGTCGTGTCTTTAATCTCAACCTTGTCAGTGAACAGACCGTAACGCTTCATCAGTTGTTTGGCCGCAGATAATCGTTCTTTAAGACCTGCGGGCTTGTTGATTATTCTTGCTAGACTGTATCCGTCGCCTCTGCCTTCTGTTACAACAATAGGATCTTTGACCTCGCCGCGAACAACTGAAGTAATAAATTTCAATACCTCATCTGCTGTTGCTATCTTCTTATCTTCTATTTTTTTGAGTTGTTCATCGATTGCTTGTTTAATATATAATTTTCTAAGATTGTCCGCGCCGCATTGTGCCGCTGTTTTCTTTGAATACCCTGCTTTAATGGCTGCGTCCGTTGCATTTCCACTAATAATATAATTATCTATAAAGCGTTTTTGCTTGAGTGTTAGTTTTTTTTTACCGGTTTCAGTATCCGGCTTCTTTTTTTTCTTTTTAGGCTTAATCTTATTCTTAGCAACTGTTTTAGGCGATGCCTTAACGATCTTTTCTAAATAGGTGTTATTATCATTGTTTGCTTTATTAATATCTTTATCTTTATTCATAATATTACTTTTATTAATAATAACCCCCTTCTATATATATTTTTTAAATATTTATATTAATAATGGTTTGAAAACAAAAAAAATACCTATCAGCTCACCGCATATTTAGGTATCTTTGAGAATGAGGATAATTATGATGTCATTTAGGAGATCGGCAAATGCATGAAAGCGCGTTTGAAAAGCACATACCTTTTCACTTTACATTATATCACGCTTGACTTTTTGAAGCGGTAGGTTTTTGGTAGGAAGTTATATTTTGGGTTAATTTCCGCTTAATTTCAGAGCTAATTTCCTTTATGTAAATGTGCGAATACCCCGTTTCATCGGCAATATCTTTTAACTTCATGCCCTTGATAAATCTCAAATTAAACACCGTCAGCTCCAAGTCATCGTCAAATAAGCTTGCCATTTCTTCGGCTTTTTCTGCTAGCTTATCCAATTCTTGTTCGATGGTTTTAACGATTATTTTTTCATTTGCTATCCAAGTTGAGAGCTCTGCAATTCGCTGATAGATTTCTGTTACTGGCGGTCTAGTATATGATGCCTTGATTTCGCTTGGATCAATAGCTTTTATATCTTTAGGGCCGTTATCATAGACTAAAGTATCTAATTCCTTTTGCCAGACTTTAATTTTGGATTTTGCGGCTTCGAGGGATAACTTTAAATCTCGATAGGTTTTGAAAAAGTAAACGTTGGTATTGATATTTTCTACAACGATAATTATTGCCTCCTTTTTCGAAAATAGTAAATATCACCTACTTATAATATATAAATTTATTTTCTCATATCTAAATATGCTCTTAAGTAAGCTATTAGCATTACAAATATAATAACAAATAAAATTACTATATAAAATGTTCTCAATTCGCCCTCCTTTTAATATAAACTTGTTGAATTATTGCTTTGTCAAATTCATAGTCAAGATATTTTTCTCTTTCAATTTTCATTTCGTCTAATACTTGTTGCTTTGTATTTTTGCCAGATCCTTTATGTAATCATACTCAAACTTATTTAATGCATAATCAATTTTGTGATAAAAGTTCAATCCAGCGTTCAAGTTTATCTAACATATTAACCCTCCAAAAAATCAAATATATTAGCTTGTCCTCTTGCTTCCGCTTCTTGTTTTTCCTTTATGTAATCATACTCAAACTTATTTAATGCATAATCAATTCTTGCGATTGCTATTTGACAATATTTTTCCTCAAGGTCAATTCCAATAAATTTGTAATTAGCGTTTCGTTCACGATTCTCAAACATAACCGCTTTTCCTGTGCTACCACTGCCCATGAATGG
>Ga0208461_1003178_pt1 | contig 12688 bp, 11 predicted proteins | sample AD_JPNTR4_MetaG_FD_184448 | JGI IMG/M metagenome (GOLD analysis project Ga0208461, IMG submission 184448) | Active sludge microbial communities of municipal wastewater-treating anaerobic digesters from Japan - AD_JPNTR4_MetaG (SPAdes) (version 2) | ecosystem: Engineered > Bioreactor > Anaerobic... | reverse complement strand
AAGACACCGAACGAATATGATGAGGCATCAAGTGAAAGAGAAAGTAAAAAAGGGTTAATAAACAGGGTTGTGGTTGTGAAAAAATGAGACTTGCTTAATTATTCTCCAAAATCAGGGGGTTTAACCGGTTTTAGAGGACTTAAGTGTGAGAAACATGGAACAAAATCACAGGTTAGCAAAGGCAATAAGTGAAGTATCATGGTCAATGTTTAGAAGGATGTTAGAATATAAAGCTGCCTGGTATGAGAGAGAAATAATAATAGCACCACAAAACTATGCGTCAAGTCAGATATGTAGCGAATGTGGACAAAAGAATCCAGACGTAAAGAACTTAGCCATAAGGCAGTGGCAATGTCCAAAATGTCGTGCTAAACATGACAGAGATATAAATGCAGTAAAGAACTTGGTGAAATTAGCTATATGATTTGTTTTCTGTGGAAGGAACAGCCCTTTGAGCGTGGGGAAACTTGCTCGGTTACGAGTATTGACCACGAAGCCACCCACCTCTATAGGTGGGGGTAGTTCATCCTGTCTACTCATTTTAGTGATTAAGGAAACCATAGTACGGCTAAAGAATAGTAAAATGACAACCTTGGGAGGTGTAAGGTGTGGCGAAAAAAAGTAAGGCAATTCCTATAATACTTGGTATTGTGATAGCGCTTGTCGTCCTCTCACTGCTCTTCCTTTTCGGATATTCATCCTTTCTTTCAAAACAACTGTATGGCCCGGATGCAGGTACATTCCATGGGTGGAAAAATTATGTGAGTTATGTTTTTTCAAAGATACCGTTCATAAAGAATTATGTACAATACGAAAGCCTGGAAACATTGAGCCCTGGAGATTACTTTGAGAGAATATACCAGAAATATCAAGAACAATTGAATAGTTTGATGAACGAAGTACAGCAAAGGGAAGCAGAGTTAGCAATGAAAGAGGAAGAAGTAGAAAGGATAATCAGCTCACTAACTGAGATAGAGAATAGCTGGAAAGAACAACGGTTGAAAGAGGAGCTCAATAGAGTTGAAGATACGATAACACTTAGGAGATTGAACGATATAGTCGACACTTTCTTGAATTCAGATGCAGTTCAGTTGAGGAGATTGATGAATGCTGATAACATGTCTGTGGATACGTTGGCAATTGTTTTTTCAAAACTGCCAGCAGATACACGTGCTGAGATGGTTCAAGAATTGACGGCAGTCAATCCACAAAAAGCTGCCCAAGTTGTTGAAAAGATGGGGGGTATTGACCAAATAATAAGTGACATAGATTTCAAAGTCGAAGAATTGAAAAATGTAATCGATGATTTAGTGACTACGGAGGCTAGAGTCATCTCGCTAAGTGGTTTCAGCAAAGGTGTTTCCGCATTCTTGACTGATATGAGCTATGAGGAATTGTGGGGCTTCATAGAGAAAATTGAAAAAAGGCCAGATCTGATTCTTTACATCTTGTCGAACGTTGATTCGCAAACAACGGTGAGATTGCTTAGAGATATCAAAGATAGCAACGAAGAGCTTTTCATAGCGATTATGAATAAGGGGGTACGACCTTGATCAATGTGGTCAATCTAACGAAATTGATGCAGAGTCAGGAACTTGCTGGCATAGATTTGAAAAAACTGAATGATATTGCTCAGAATAACCCAGCTTTTGAAGATGTCCTCAAGGGCGTTATTGAAGAACTGAAGGCAAAAATGGATACTGAAGTTGATCAATCCAGCACTACTGACAACAAAAGTGCGTGGCCCTCAAATCTTTCCAAAGAACCTGCAAAGAATGCTGGTAAGAATGTCAACGGTGATTCTGCAAATCCACTCAGCAAATTGAAAACAACGAAGGATTTGGAGTTATCTAAAACAGACAGTACTCCCCAAGATGGTACGAAGATTGCTTCTAAGGAGTCGAAACAATCGGAGGAATCGAAGGCACTCCAAGAGCATGTGGAGTCAAAAGGACTGAGTGCCGAAGATGATGTATCAAATAACGACGGTGAAAAACGCGCCATACTACAAGAGGATGATGTACACGATTCAATTAAAGGGAAAATTCTGGGGCATAAAGAAGAAGGCGCAGACGACGCTGTCAAGGTTGTGAAAATAGAGAATGAGGACCTCAAGAACACTAAGGGTGAGAACGTGGATCAGGAGACAGATAAAGAAATAGATAGAGGGCAAACGGTGAAAGGCAGGTCGAAATATGACGATAAATTCTTGCAGACGAATAAAACATCAAACGAAGAGATAGGTTTATCTGCTACAACCCGTACAGAAAATCACCATGAGAACCAAGTAAAGCAGGCAATGGATGAGATGCAAACGCAGGCAGCAACTAACTCCAAGCAAAACATACCAGATGCTCAAAATTCTATATATCATCAAGATAGCTCCTTAGGTAAAGATAATACGACAACAAATAGGACCAACACAACAAACACAAATAAGACAAAAGTGGAATTAAGCACGCAAAAGGCACAAACACAAGGGAGAGACCAAAGTCAGAGGGCAGATGATAGTACGCAACAGGTAAAAGGCAAATCTCAACAAAGTATGCCAAATGTTCAGAACCACAGCTATCGACCGGATGCATCTTTGGATAAGGGTGCTGTGGCAAAAAATACAGCAACTAACACAACAAACACAACAAACACAAATAAGACAAAAGTGGAATTAAGCACGCAAAAGGCACAAACACAAGGAAGAGACCAAAGTCAGAGGACAGATGATAGTACTCAACAGGTAAAAGGCAAGTCAGAAAAGTCGGCTATTGAGCAAATGATCAAACAAGTACCACAAACGCTAGGGAGATTAACTCAAACTAGTGCTGAGAGTCTGAAACACATACCCGGTAACACCACTAACAATGCTAGCAAAAAGGAATCACAGGACATATCTCAAAAAACATCCGAACCAATACAGGTAATGAATCGATATAAAGACATCCTAAAACCAGATGCCGAGAAAACTATTCAAGCAACAGAAAATGGCAAGCAAAGCAACGTCCCAATATTGACCAGTGTTCTGAAGATACTGGAAGAAGCCACGAAAAGCCGGCAAGTTGCAGAGGATGATAGTTCTTCTCAGTCTCAGCAAAAAAACAGCTCCACTGGCTCGACGGTTACGACAGATAAGTCAAGCACATCTGTCGTTGATGTTTCAAAGGGTACTCCTAATAAAGGCATTGCAATCGTGAAGCTTGTCGAAGTGCAAGATGCTAGTGATAACGATGCCACTATGTTGATTAAGGGGCAGATAGACACTCGAAATACTGAGAATATGTATGTTAGTGCAGTTGCTTTAGACAACGGTGTGAATAGTATAAGAGAAGGCATAGTTGTTAATCCTGAAGTATCAAACACAAGCAAAGAGCAGATCAATTTGAATTTGAAAAGCTCCGAAGAAAGAGTAGTAGGATTTCCAAACACAATTAGTACCTTTAGTAGTACCTTTAACTCTTTTGTTGAGAAAACCAACGAAAGCTACTTGATACTTTCAACACAGGTTCTTCTAGGCAACGTGGATAGAGCATATAGAGCATATATTGATGCAGAAGTCTCTCCAGCCCCCACTAGACTCATCACAGGGCAAAAAATGAGTGGAGAGGCTAAGCATTATATAAGCGGTACAAGCGAATCTTCGAAAGGGATTTTGGACATAGCAGTTAGAATAAATACAGGTATTGAAGAATTAGTAAAATCGATAAGAAATGGTAATTCCACAACACAGATTGGACTTACAAGTAATGTACAACAACCAGTCTATGTATACCAGCAAAACAGTGTAAATGTGACAACCAAGGGCAAGGACAGTGAGAAGACTGGAGGCAATAAAGATAAGATCAGCAACAAAGAGGCGAATTCTGGCGCTTTTATCATGAGTGAGCTTGTGAAGGATATCAGGATGTCAAAATCGAGTAGCTCAACGAATAAAGTAAAATCGGATCAACTAGCAAATGAAATTACTACAGAGGTGACCAAAGAAGAAGTGTCCAAGTCAAGCCAGAATAATCAAAGCTATTCCGAATCGCACAAGGACGTTAGGAATAATACAGAAGGGGTATCGAAGAATAGATTTGAGATAAAGTCTATTCGAATAGAATACAACGAGATGAAAGAAAATAGGAATTCAGGCAATCCGCAAAGTGAACTGGAGGATAAACCAAGGATATCTAACAAATTTGTTGAAAGACTCGCAGAACTCAGCTATAAAACGAGCAATACAAAATCAAGCGATAGCCTTGCAGATCCCATCGAACAATCTGGTCAGACTGATCAAGCAAACGATTTCGATATGGCTGAGAGGTTGCAGAATTCAAGGAATCTTGAAGAAATCTATGAGAAGATAAGGCAATTCACCACATCGTACAAGTTGGAAGAAAAGGTGCAGATGAAACTCTATCCTGAACAGCTCGGAAACTTGGATGTGGAACTGAAAAAAGAAGGGAAACAGATACAGATAGTCTTTATGACTGAAAACGAGAAGGCAAAAGAGGTAATCGAGAAGAACTCCTATATCCTAAAAGACAGATTAGCAAATCTCGATTTGGATATAAAGACGTTTGAAGTGAAAGTAAAACAAGAAGAAAGATACTATGATCAAGAACACCAGGGGCAGAACAAAAATCAAAACAATGAAAATAGTCGGAATTATGATGAACGTAGAGAACAAGAGGATGAGAATAAAAAGAGAAAGTGGGTGATAAAAGATGATGATGAACGTGGGAACGGTATCTAACCTCTTTACGACCGAGACCGATAGAACTATCAAGAAGGAACTTGATAAGGAAGCTTTTCTTAGACTGCTAACAACACAGTTAAAGAATCAAGACCCACTCGAACCTATGAAAGACCAAGATTTCATAGCTCAGATGTCTCAACTCTCCAGTGTAGAGCAGATCATGAATATGAGTAAATCTGTCCAAACATTTGTTGAGACTGCATCACAGCTTTATCGGACCCAAGCCGTGTCCATGATAGGAAAGACCGCTGTAGTGAAAACAAACACGATAAACGTTGAAGATAGTGTTGCTGAAACAAAGATCTTCAATCTCGACTCACCTTCAAATATAGTTATACGAATATACGACTCAGACGGCAAACTCGTTAGGGAAGAACGAGTTAGTCAGGTAGATGCAGGTATGCAGCTATTAGCTTGGGATGGAAAAGATCAATCCGGGACAAAAGTTAAGGATGGAAAATATGTATTCGAGGTACTGAAAGCAAATTCTGATGGAACTTTTGAAGAAATACCATGTGTTGAGAGCGGAGTAGTAAGCGGTGTACGGTTCGATGGCAGTAATATAAAGATAGTAATCAACGATGTTGTTTACGATATTTCGCAAATATCTGAAATCTATGCATAGAGGTGAAGGCGTATGATGAGATCACTTTACAGTGGGGTCTCTGGTCTACAGGGATTCCAACAAGAGATTGATGTTGTCAGTAACAACATCGCAAATGTGAATACTACAGGTTTTAAGGGCTCGAGAGTCACATATGCGACAAACTTCTCTCAGATATTGGATATGTCTAGAAGAGCTACTGACAACACAGGAGGCACAAATCCAAAACAAATCGGATATGGTATACGTGTTGCATCGATTGATAAGATGATGAACCAAGGGAGTTTCCAAAATACTGGAAAGAAGACTGACCTTGCAATTCAAGGTGAAGGATTTTTTATCCTTTCCGATGGGCAAAGGTACTATTACACACGTGCTGGGAATTTCGACCTTGACCTTAACGGCACGATCGTTCAGCCGACTACAGGTCTGAAATTGGAAGGCTGGGTTGCCGAAGTGGACCCGACAACCGGCAGAAGGTTTATCGATACAAACAAACCAATAGGGAACATCCAGATTTCTTCTGGATTGAGCATGGCTGCCAAGCAAACGTCGAGGATGTCCCTTGCAGGAAACCTTGATGCCAGAGTGGGGCCTGAGAAACTCGTTATTTCTATAAATGGTTATGGTGGAAAGACGATAAATACAAAGGTCGTCTTTGAAAGGGATTTTGGAGGGCTAGAAGACACGTTCGGCGATTATCAAATTTACATAGGGAAGGTCGATGCAAATTTGGATGATAAGAGCGATGGCAGAATATACATGAAGTTCGATAAATTCGGCAATGTGGTGAGTTCTGGAGCAATAAAACAAACAGTTACAGGTACGGCAAGTTCTGGCACTCTAACTATCACAACACCGATTCAACAGCAAGATGGTAACTACCTATTCATAATAAGAGATTCCACAGGAAAAATCGTCGATACCCTGTCAAGAAATGTTCTAAATCAACATCTAACGGAAGTAATCAATTCAGAAAAGCTTGTAAATGGTGAGACGTATACTGTTGAAGTTGCATCATCTACACAAGAAGTAATGCCCACAAATATGGAATTCGACTCTCAGGTTGTCTCCTCAGCATCCGCAGGAGAGTTGAGCAGGAACTTCACGGTTCAGTATATGATAGAAAACATAGATGGAACGCCAACAACCGTTGCAGCACAGGATATATCGGCTCATGGTACTCAAAGCATTACGGACGCTTCCTTGGTTGCAGGCACGCAGTATAGGGTAAAAATACTGATCAACGGAAAGGTCTTTGGCTCTGAAATTGTTACTGCAACAGATGACGGAGGTAATGGAAGGGTAAGCTTTGAATATGCGCAAGGAAAATACGGTGTTACAAGGATAGCGAAAGACTCGGTTTCTGGTGATGTACTGGGAATATATAATACCCTGCTTGTCAATGGCGACAATACATTATACGACAGCAGTTTTGCTGTTGGAAATGCTTATGTAGATGATATTTATCAACCTTCCAAGGTAGATCTTTTAGCAGTGCCAGGTGCTGGTGAGCCAAGGTTCTACGAAGCTGATAACCCAACGAATTTTGCCGTTGTTTCTTTTGAGTCACCATTCTATACTACTTCTACACAAGTCTACGACTCGCTTGGTAATCCATACACCCTCTATACTGATTTTGTAAAGCTTGCACCAGTTTATGGCGATAAGGAGAATGTATGGGCATTCAGGATAAGGAGTGCATCGGGTGAAAACATCAAGTACCTGTCGAATTATGACACGGCAACGGAAATATCAGGCGGGAGTTTCGGGGTTATCAGGTTCGACAAAACGGGTAGACTTTTGGGAGTTAATTCTTTCAACCCCTCAACGGGACAGATAAGTGAGGGAGAGAATATCGATGCAATTATGTTCAACGCCGGCGAGAATGGTGATGGTACGGTCAAAATAAAAATTGATCTGACCAGCATGACACAATTTGCTGCACTTGCAGATGCGTTTGTAAAAAGCCAAGACGGTAATGCTCAAGGTGTTCTCGAGTCGTTCTCAATATCGGAAAATGGTGAAATTGTTGGATCTTTTACCAATGGATTAGTCGATACATTAGGGAAGGTTGCCCTCGCTACATTCAATAACCCAGCAGGTTTGCTCGAAGTTGGTAACTCACTGTATGGAGAGAGTGCCAATAGTGGGACAGCAAGAATTGGTCAACCAAATAAAGGTGGTTTCGGCTCTCTGGTTGCTGGTGCACTTGAAATGTCCAACGTTGATCTTTCCGAGGAATTCACAAAACTTATAATAGCTCAAAGAGGCTTCCAAGCAAATGCAAGAACGATTACCACGGCTGATCAGATACTACAAGAAGTGGTGAATCTCAGAAGATAGAGAATAGTTTATTAAGTATTCAGTAGGTCGATAATAAGAATGCCAGGCTACTAGTTAGAGGGTGGATGTTATGATCAGAGTCACGGGTTTTAATGGTAAGGAGTTTTACATAAATGCTGAGTATATAGAAAAGATAGAAGCAAACCCGGATACAACGATAACTCTATTTAACGGAAGGAAATACATCGTAACCGAACCAGTTGAAGAGGTGGTTAAAAAGATATTAGAATACAAGAAGAAGATATTCTTACCTCCGTTGGTAGGTGATGAATAGTGGATATAACTGTAATTATAGGAGTGGTCTTGGGATTTGTTATGATGCTATACGGAATCATCAGTGGGACTGGTGATTTCGAAGCATTTCTGAACTTTCCTGCTATTCTCATAACGTTTGGAGGCGCCATTTCAGCTGCAATTACAGCTAGTAAAAAGAACGTTGTTTTTGGGATTTTTGGTGTGATAATGAGAGCAATCAAGGAACCAAAGATCGACTACATTGGGAATTTGAGGACGCTTGTCACTTTTTCTGAAAAGGCGAGAAGGGAAGGACTACTTTCATTGGAAGGGAATTTAGAAGAAATTCAAGATCCGTTCTTGAAGAAGGCAGTTCAACTTGTTGTCGATGGTACTGAACCAGAAGTCCTTAAGAATATGATGGAGATAGAAATAGATATGGTAACAACAGAGATGATGGATGAAAAAGCCTTCTTCGACTCACTTGGGACTTTTGGACCAGCATTTGGCATGATCGGTACACTCATAGGGCTCATTCAGATGTTGAGGAATTTGAATAATCCTGAGACGTTGGGTCCTGCAATGGCAGTTGCATTGATAACAACTCTGTACGGTTCGATCCTTGCAAATGTCATTGGAATTCCGATTGCAGAGAAGATATCAAGAAGAACAGCTGATGTTGAACTATCGAAGAGGATGATACTTGAAGGCGTAGTCTCCATACAAGCTGGCGAAAACCCGAGAGTGCTCGAAGAAAAGCTGAAGTCTTATTTACCATCGACTGAGAAGACGAAGTATGAAGCCCAGATTCAGGGAGCTGGTGCTTAATGGCAAAGAAAGAAAGATGTGTTTGCAAATCTGTACCATTGTGGCTTAATACTTATGGTGATATGGTAACGCTGCTTCTGACTTTCTTTGTTCTACTCTTTTCGATGTCTACAATAGCACCTGGCAAATTTCAACAGACGGCAGTTGGTATGAGCGTAGCACTTAGCGGTAACCCGCCAAGTGTTCTGATTGGTGGACAGACTATGAGTGAAGAAGCGCTGATTTCTTCCAAGCCGGGTGTATATCAAGACTTGCTCAGGATATCAGAAGAATACGAAGGTAGAGTCACTATAGAAGAGAAGGACGAAGGAACGTTAATCACCCTGAGCAATTTCAAGGTATTTGAACCTGGAAGCGCAAGGTTAACTGCAGAGGCCAAAGAGATGATAGAGAAGTTGGGTGCAATTATCATAGAACATACTTCAAATATATTGGAAGTCAGGGGATATGCCGATGATAGACCAGTTACTCCTGATTCGATATATCCTTCAAATTGGCATTTGAGTAGTGCACGGGCTTCGAGTGTTGTGAATTTCCTGCTGACTGATTTAAAGCAGAGAAGGAGCATAGAGAGAATAGCAGAAGTACGCTCAGGATTGTTTGATGTCGATTATTTTTACTCATCGGATAGGTTTGTACCGATTGGAAAAGGAGATGTCGATGTGAATAAAGAACTGAAATCTGCAAAAGCAAGTTATGATTACGATGTCTCGAGGCTCACAAAAGAATATGAAAGTGGTAAAATATCTTTGAGAGAGTATCAAACTGAATTGGAGAAAGCTACTAGAAAATATAGCGAAGCTGTGGAAAATGTGAGAAACAAGTATAGAAGGATCGAGATCTTAGTCAAGCGTGAAACAAGGAGTTGATATGATGCCAGAGGACATGGAACCACAAGTTGACCAAGGAAGGAAAAAGAAAAAAGGAGTACCTGAAATAGTAAAAATAATTATCTTACCGCTAGTTGTTTCTTTAGTAGTAAGTCTTGTAGTTTTTTTCTTTTTGGGTTCAAACAGTCAACCTCAACAACAAGCAGAGGCAGTCAAGAACCCGACTCAGATAAAGGCAGTTGTAGTACAGTCTGGTACTTATCAGACATTTTTACTTAAAGGCGGGCGTGAAGTTGCAGTCATTGATTCGCTTACGCTGTTAGTGGGAAGTGAAACTTGCCGAGCTGCTGTGGCTGAGAAAAACGATGAAATAATGGATGCACTCGCAACGATCTTTCTGAGCAAGGAACGCTTTGATTTGGTAACACCTGCAGGAATCGATCTGCTGAAAAAACAAATAAGGGAAGCTGTTAATCAAGTGACGGGGTTTACTGGAGAAAATGAAAAGTTCGGAGTCTTGAATGTCTACATATACATAAAGGCAGTCAGTACAGTACAGTGAAAAAATAAAAAGAGAATATGGCGGGAGGTAATCACACTTGTCTGATGTCCTTAGCCAAGAGGAAATAGATAGGTTATTGTCTGCTTTATCGCAAGGAGAAGTGAATATAGAGGAAGTAAAAAAAGAAGGCGAAGAGAAGAGAATTCGCACGTATGATTTTTTGAGACCACAGAAATTCTCAAAAGAGCAGATAAGAACGATTCAGATGATTCACGAAAACTTCGGGAGAAGTGTCTCAACTTATCTTTCAGGGAAATTGAGATCATTTACCTCGGTCAATGTGGTTGGAATAGATCAGCTTACATATGATGAATATATGAAATCGATAGGTAACCCATCTTTTGTAACGATTTTCACAGCACGAGAGTTCGTGGGTAGTGCTATATTGAACATCAGCCTTGAAATATTCTATGGCATTCTAGATATTCTGTTAGGCGGACCTGGTGAGGTAGCGGATACGAAGAGAATACCAACTGAAATAGAAATTGGGATAATAAGGAAGGAAATAGTTAATTTGCTCACTTCACTTTCTCAGGCTTGGATCTCCGTTCATCCATTCATACCGGTTGTCGAATCAGTCGAAACAAATCCGCAGTTTGTCCAAATCGTTCCAAGCAGTGAAATGGTTTTGGCAATCACATTCTTCGTCAACTTCGGTAAAGTGGAAGGGTATATGAGCATTTGTTGGCCAGCCTCTCTGATAGAACCAATAAGTGAAAAGCTTACAACGCAGAGTTGGTTTAAAGTGAAGCAAAAGGAGATAACCAAAGAACACTTGGATAATCTCAAATTGAACCTTCAAAAGACAAGGGTTGAGGTCATCGCAGAAATCGGTGAAACTGTTCTCACACTTGGTGAAATACTAACTTTAGAAGTGGGCGATGTTATTAGGTTGAAAGAACATTATGATGAACCAATAGAGATAAAGGTTAATGGAAAGACGAAGTTCTTAGCTAAGCCAGGACAGTACAAGGGCAATTATGCTGTGAGGATTACTGAGATAATCGAAGAAGGTGAAAACAATGATGAGTGATGATTTCGTTTCGCAAGAAGAACTCGATGCTTTATTAGGGCAAGTTGAGAGCTTGACCGATATAGAAAAGGATATGATTGGTGAAATAGGTAACATAATACTTGGTAGTGGAGCCACTGCACTTTCGACTATTTTAGGAAGAAAAGTTGACATATCCATTCCTGGGGTGGAGGTAATGACACTTGGAGAGCTCAGGAAAGGACTGTCTGGTGAAAAGGTATGTGTCACGATTGACTTTCAGGGAGTAGTTGAAGGCATCAGCGTTCTTGTACTGGAAAAGGAGACTTCCGCGGAAATTGCAGATATAATGATGGGCGGAGTTGGTGGAGCAGAAAGTACAGAATTGGACGATTTCAAGCTCAGTGCAATTGGTGAAGCCATGAATCAAATGATGGGAACTGCTGCAACTTCACTTTCCGATATGGTCAAGAGCCCGATAAGTATAACACCACCAACTATAGAGATATTCAATTTCAGCGATCTGAACACAAAATTTCCGCCGATTGGTGCAGAATCAGACAGAATTGCTAAGGTCAACTTCACAATGAATATAGAAGATCTGGAAGCAGCGCAGTTTTTCCTTGCTATGCCTGTGCCATTTGTTAGGAAATTGCATGGAATGATATCGGGCCCCACTGTTCCTCCGGTTACCGAACCGAGTGAGAAACCAAGGCAGAGCCCAAAACCTGTTAATTCTACTTTACCATCTGCAGATATTTTGCGCTCAGAAAAGGAAGAAAAGCCAACAGTTGCAGCTAGGCCAGCGCAGTTTGAAGATTTTGGCAAGGCTAGTAGTCAGACATCGGAGGAAAGTATCGCAATTGATGAACGTCTGCAGCTACTCTTTGATGTCCCATTAAATATAACAGTCGAACTCGGTAGGACGAAACTTACGCTGAAGGAAGTCATGGAACTCGGCGTAGGCTCCCTGATAGAATTGGATAAGCTGACGGGAGAACCTGTAGATGTATACGTCAACAACAAGCTCATTGCTAAGGGTGAAGTAGTTGTAATCGATGAGAACTTTGGTGTCAGGATTACAGAGATAATTAGCCCGAGAGAAAGACTGTATGGTTTAAAATAATATACATAACATACAAGATGGCTTTTGCCATCTTGTATGTCTTTGTGTGCCTTTACAATTGCTCTGAATATCCGCAGTCGTATAATCAAGACCTCAGAAATTCTTTCAACCACATTGCGCTATCTTTCAATATCCTCCTGAGTTTGACAGAAAAACGAGAAATCAAAAAGTTGAATTGTGGATTCATGCGGGTTTACGACGCTAAATTTCGATTTTTTGTTCTCGTTGTAGTGACTAGAATATGAGCATTATTCTTCCCTTTTTCTCTTTTTCGTGCTCTTCATACTATTCTCTTCATTACTTACTTTTTCTAATACTTTTTTCTTGCTTTTCTTCTCATTTTGTGATATACTTTAAGTGGTGCCTTATTCCACTTAAAGGAGTATGATTGTCTTGTTCCTTCGTAAAGTTACTATTGGTGGTAAGCAGTATATT
>Ga0208461_1003172_pt1 | contig 12723 bp, 9 predicted proteins | sample AD_JPNTR4_MetaG_FD_184448 | JGI IMG/M metagenome (GOLD analysis project Ga0208461, IMG submission 184448) | Active sludge microbial communities of municipal wastewater-treating anaerobic digesters from Japan - AD_JPNTR4_MetaG (SPAdes) (version 2) | ecosystem: Engineered > Bioreactor > Anaerobic >... | reverse complement strand
ACCCCTCTTTTAGTTCTCCCCTCCAAGGGGAGAAGCTAGAAAGTAGCAAAAATCGACAAATAGACTTAACCCAAGAAGATGTAAAAAAAAGATGATTAGTATGGGATTGAAAATCATTTCCATATAATCCTAATAACGTAGAAAAATCAAAAAAATTAAGAAAAAATATGACGAAAGCTGAAAAAAAACTTTGGTATGATTTCTTAAAAAAATCAAAATATAAATTTTATAGACAAAGGCCTATCGATCATTTTATAGTAGATTTTTACTGCTCAAAACTCAATTTAGTTATCGAAGTAGATGGAGGAATTCACTATACACAAAAAGAATACGATCAAATGAGAACAGAGTTTTTAAATTTATATGGCCTTAATGTAATAAGATTTGAAAATAACGAAATTTTACATAATTTTGATAATGTTTGCAAAAAAATAGAAAAATACATAAATACTAATAACTTCTCCCCTGAGAGGGGAGATGCCGCCAAGGCGGTAGAGGGGTCAAAAAAGGGGGACCATGACTGATTAGTTTGGTATGCAAGACCAAGTTCTGATAATACTGGATATGCCACAAATCGAGATGATGTGCCACAAGAAATCAAAGACAAATTTGATAAGTTATGAATTCCTGAAGCAGAAAAAAAATATCTGGCTGGAACATGATGACAGATGGATAGTGTAAACTTTTATCATAAAATTAAAGAAAAATGGGCAAAAGTTTGAGTTATCTTTGAAGATATGCCAACTGCAATTCAAACTCATCCAGAATTAGTAAAAAAATATTTTATGAAATTAGTTCCACCTACAGATCATAAATTCGCAGCATTGCATTGAGCTGTACGAAGTTGATGAACTTTTATATATGTGCCCAAATGAGTAAAAGTAGATGAACCTTTGCAGGCATATTTTAGGATGAATACTTATGCATGATGACAGTTTGAACACACATTGATTATCGTAGATGATGATGCTGAATGTAATTATATAGAATGATGTTCAGCACCAAAATATGATAAATCTTCGATACATACAGGTTTGGTTGAAATTTTTGTGGGAAAAAATTCAAAAATGAAGTATGCTTCAGTAGAAAACTGGTCAACTAATACATATAACTTGAACACGAAAAGAGCTTTAGTAGAAGAAAATTCATATATGGAACGAGTTAGCTGAAACTTGTGATCTCAGACAACAATGCTTTATCCATGTAGTATTTTGAAATGAGATAATAGTAAAACAGAGATGTTTGGAATAGTTCTTGCTTCCAAGGGACAAAATCAAGACATTTGATCGAAAGTCATTCATATTGGGAAAAATACCTCTTCCAACATTGTTTCTAAATCTATTTCTAAAGATTGAGGAATTTCTACATATAGAGGTCTTGTTTCTATATCCAAAAGTGCTGACAATGCCGTTAGTAACACTCAATGTGATGCTTTTATTTTGGATAAGGATTCTGTTAGCATTACTATACCAACAATTAAAGATAATAATGGGAATGCAAGTATTTCACATGAAGCAAGTACATGAAAAATTGATGAATCAAAATTATTTTATCTTAGCTCTCGTGGTATTGAAATAAGTAAAGCGACTAGCATGATAGTAAACTGATTTTTTTCTCAAGTAAGTAAAAAACTTCCATTGGAATATGCGTGAGAATTGAATACTTTAATTGATATTGAAATGGAAAATAGTGTTTGATAATTTTTTTGACTAAATGTTATGAAAACATCAGCTTTGTGCCTGGTGTTTTTTGAAAAATAAAAAACTATTGAATTATAGTATAAAATAATTATATAGTACTTTGTAATACAAAGTAGTCTATTAAAATTTAATTTTAAAAAATTAATAATGTATGATACAAACAATATTTCTATTCAAATGAGAAAAGGAATTTTGGAATATCTCATATTACTGATTATTAGCAAAGGGGAGGTGTATGCATCGGATATTATTACTGAATTGCAAAAATACGATCTTCTGATCGTGGAAGGGACCTTGTATCCACTTTTATCTCGCTTAAAGAAAGACCAGCTTTTGCAGTATTATTGGGTAGAGTCCAAGAGCTGACCTCCTAGGAAATATTATAAACTTACTTCATCTGGGAAAGAGGTTCTCAAAAAAATGGAATCTACACGAGATCAGCTTAATGCTGCTATTCTTTGAGTTCAAAATTTATAAAAACTTTTTTTTATATTTTTATTTTAATCTTATGAAAACTCTTAATCTTAATGAAAAGAAATTCCAACTAGAAATTGATGTGTTTAAGTTTCTTAGTGATTATGTAGAAAGAATTAATTCTTTTGTGAAAAAAAATCAAATTGACTCTGATTTACACCAAGATATTATTCAAAGATTATCTGATCAATTAACAGAAAAAGAAAAACATTGAATTACTCAAAAAATAGCGGTTCAGATTGTGAATAAACTTGGTGAGCCTGAAGAAATTTTTGGTGAAGAATCAGATTTTGAAAATTTATGAAATGAAAAAACAAAAAAAGAAAAATCTGAATACTTTTATGAGAAATTGCAAAAAAATCAACGAAATAGACCACAAGAAAGTGCTATTCTTCTCGGAATATGCGGAATGTTTGCACAAGTAAGCGGACGAAATGTTCGAGTGTGGAGGGTGTTATTTCTTTTTGCAAATCGAATATTTTTTATGGGTGGAATGGAAAATATACTTATTCTTGGACGATTTTTATATTTCCTTTTGGCATTAATTTTTCCAAGAAAAGAAAAAGATTATGAAGAAAAATCAATTTTGAAGTATTTTTTGAATCAGATTTGGGATCTGAGACTTATTGTTAGCAATAGTATCAAATTCTGCTTCAGAACTGTGAAACGATTTTTTTGCACTGCGATTCCTACCTTCTTAAAACGAGCTAAAAAACTTTTTTGACCTTTTTGGAATTTTGTAAAAATTGGATTTTTAGTACTCCGAAGTGTATTCTTGATCTTTATACTCGTAATGCTTGGAATCTTCTTTTATTATTTACAAACTGGTTATATTTGGAATAATGTAGAAATGACTTCAATTTTCCCAGCAATCACTTCGTTGGGAGTGGCTCTCGGGTTTATTTCAGTTTTATTATTTTTATTAGGAAGTATCGGAATTTTATTCAAGAAAAAGCTGATGAACATCGCGAGCTTGATTACGGCGATTGTAAGTTGAATTTTAGCAGTAATTATTGTTTGAATTACAGGAATTCAAGTTCTTCACACCTTATATAATGGTCAAGAAGAGATTTTTACCAAGGAACTTATTATTCCGCTTCCTGAGAATAAACAACCATTAATCATTAATGTAGCATATTTTAACCCCGACCTTCAAATAGTATTTGGTGAACTTATAAAAGAAAATAAACTTATAAATTACATTCCTTACGAATGAAATAATATTAAGGCTGTTTTCTCCTATAATATTTTAGCCAAAGACAATACCACATTTGGAAGAATAATAGAAAATCTTTCTGATCCAGTATTTGAAATTAAAGATGGAATACTAACTATTTTCTATAAAAATAATAAACTTTTTGATGCGATTGTACCATTAGCGAGAATGAGCTATTCTGTAGATTTGTATATTCCAAACGATTGGAAATTTAATATTACAAACCCTATTTATAGAACTAATCTTCGTATGCCAGAACGAGTAGGTAAGCGAGGATATACTTGGTATAATGGACAAAACTGTTCTGACCGAATCACTTACGATGAAAAAGAAAATGTTTTTTTCTGTCCACTAGAATTTAATCCAGGTGATTGAAATTTCAGACAGACTATTGAAAACGACATTAAAAACAATAAGACTGATGAACTTTCACCTTTAGAAGGACTTAATACTGACTGGAGCTTTACTTATCATAACTCAAATTATTGGCAGCTCCATAGTATTCTTTGGAAAACTGATAACAGATTTATTGTAAAACTTTCTGATCAGATGTTTAATCTTTTCCTAGAAGTTGAAGCAAATATTGACGAGAAGGGAAACATTTCTTATGCTAGACTCAAAATAAAAGAAGTTGAACAAAAAGGAATGATGACATCGGAAAGAATGAAATTTTATGAGGGCTGGGAGAACTTAAAAGATTTTGATATTATTATTGAAAATAATTTTTGAGAAAAAACTGGAAATTATATTTCTAAAGAGGAGTTTGAAGAACAAGTTTCATCATTAAAAAATGAAATTAACAATTTGAAAACGGAATTATGATATTAATTTTATAATAGAGTTTTTTTTAATTGATTTATTTTGAGAATATCTTATAAGGTTGTAAATTTAATCATTACAACTTCTTAGAATGGATATACTACGAATAACACTTTCAATAGTTGTTTTAATACTATGATTTATAGGGATTTTTTTGCCAGTTTTGCCATGACCACCTTTGGCATATTTGTCTTTAATTTTTATACAAATAGCAAATAAACCATTTTCTACACAATTCCTAATTATTATGGCTGTTGTTTGTATTTTTCTTATGATAATGGATTATGCTATACCAATAATTTGAACTAAAAAAATGTGATGAACAAAGCGATGAGTAAATTGAAGTACAATATGATTAGTCCTATGAGTTGTAATATTGCCTATTATGTGAGTAGTTATTTGACCATTTGGGTTAATTTGATTGTTATGATGACCTTTTTTGTGAGCTTATGTATGAGAAATAGTTTATCAAAAGTATAAAAAGCAAAAACTAGACAATAAAAAAGCATTAAAATCGGCATTTTGATCTTTTTTGTGATTTATATCTGGAGTTTTAATTAAAATTATTTATACAATCCTTGTAGCAATATATTTGTTTCCCAAAATATTTGGACTGATCAAAGGCATGCTGTAGTTTGTAAAGTTGGTAGTTCCTCCCTTGGGGGGAGGTTGTTCTTCCCGATTCATCGGGCTCAGCTTCCCCCAAGGGAAGAATGTCTTCAGTCTTAAAGTTCATCAAGTATTAATAACTTTATAAACTTGTAACTTTATAACTAATTTGTTACTTTTAACTTTTAACTAATGAGTCATGATTATTTGAATTACATGAACACTTGGTGCAGGAAAATGAACAATTTCAGACTATTTGATAGAAAAAAAGTGATTTAAGCATTATTCTGTTAGTGGTTATATTACTGAGGAAATTAAAAAAAGATGAATGGAAGTTAATAGAGATACTATGTACCAAGTATGACGAGAACTTAAAAGAGAAAATTGAGCAGATTTTATAGTAAAAGAATTATACAAAAAAGCTAAAACAGAATGATGAAAAGCAATTATAGAAAGTATTAGATCTCCATGAGAAGTAGATTGACTCAAGGAATTAGATGATTTTAAGTTAATCTCTGTAGATGCAGATATAAAAACTAGATATGAAAGAATTAAATTACGTTGAAGTGAAAAAGATAATGTGGATTATGAAACTTTTGTTGCTAACAATGCAAGAGAATGGGATAGTGATAGTATAGATCCTACAAAAATAAATTTATCAAAATGTGTTTTGCAGGCAGATTTCAAGATTGATAACAATTGAAGTTTTCAGGACTTGTATGATCAAGTTGATGAGATAGTGAGTTAGTAGTTTAGTTCATATACCAACCCGGGTGCAATTGGTTAGCTACGCGAACAGCACCCGGGTGGTATATGATAAACTTCCAACTTGTAACTATTTTTTTTGCCACTCAGGTGCTGTTTACAGTGCTATCTATGGGTGGTCTTTTTTATTTTTTGATATACAATTTTACCATTTCATCGTTGTTATTCAAGTTTTTGATTTTGAAGTCGTATCACACCATACGATCAGCAAATTCGCTTGATGAAATAAAACAACCTTTAGAATTTTTACTATATATTCTTATCAGATTTTCATAAAGGGATTTGATATCATCGTCTTTTAGTCTTTTCCCATAAGGAGGATTGCAAACTATATAGTCGTTTTGTCTCTCTAAATCTTTTATGTTTCTTTGTTCAAATGTGATTGTATCTAAAACTCCAGCTCTTTTAGCATTGTTTTTTGCTAATTCTAAAACTTTTGGATCAATGTCGTATCAAGTTATTTGATATTTTCATTCAAAGATTTTTGATTCTAATTCTTTTTTTATTTCATCAAATTTATTTTGATCAAAATCTTCAAAAGTTTCAAAAGCAAAGTTTCTCTGAAGTCCAGGAGCGATGTTTTTTGCTATCATTGCTGCTTCAATACATATTGTACCAGATCAGCACATTGGATCTAGTAGGGGAGTCTTGAAATGCCGACCACACATTCTAATTAAACTAGCAGCTAAATTTTCTTTTAATGGAGCTTCGCCAGTTTCTTTTCTATATCATCTGTTGTGTAAAGATTCTCAACTTGTATTAACAAAAATACTACATTTGTCGTTTATTATTTGAACAAGAATACTGATTGGTTCTTTTTGGGGATCGGATAGCCAATGTCAGTCTCATCAAGTTAATTTTTTCAAAATAGCCTTATTTACAATACTTTGTGTGGACTTATTACTATTTATTTGTGATTGAAAAATGTTTGTAGAGATACTGACTTTATGTCATTTTCTTATAAATTTCTTTCGGTCTATATTCTGCACAAACTCAAACAATTGATCAAAGTTTTTTACTATTTTTTCTCCTACATTTAGATAAACTTTATTTGCAATTCTAGAATTAAGATTGATTTTATAAATATCTTCCATTTTTCAATTTATATACATTCCACTACTAAAATTATCAAAAATTTGATATCATAAAATTTTGAGTTCATTGGCTAAAGCTACAGCTGTTCATTGAAAACATGTGATTAGTAATTTCATTTTTTTCTATTTTTTCTAAAAAATCAAAATCATTTTAGTTTTTTTCTTCTTGAAAACAAAGCTTTCTTAATTAAAGTAATATTCATTATTGATACGACTTATTTTACACTAAAAATAAATGAACGAATATCAAAATCTAGTATTGGAAATAATAGAATTAAACTCCCAAAACAAGGTTACTCTAGATGAATTCAAAAATATCAAGAGAATGTTTTCTAAAAAACATAAATTATCAGATATTCCTACAAATATAAAACTAATTCGTGCATATCATCAACTTCTAAAAGCAAAAAAAATTTCAAAAAATATCGATATAGAAAATCTTTTCAAAAAAAGATCAATTCGTTCAGATTCTGGTATCGTTGCTGTTCAAGTTCTTACAAAACCATATCCATGCCCTGGTCAGTGTATTTTTTGTCCAAACGAAAAATGAATGCCCAAAAGTTATATAAGTACAGAACCTGGAGCAATGAGAGCTGCACTTAATCAATTTGATCCTATAAGACAAGTTTACAATAGATTGCTTTCGTTAAACATGACAGGTCATCAAACAGATAAAATTGAGATGATAGTATTATGATGAACTTGGGACTTTTATCCAAAGGATTATAAGATAGAATTTATAAAATCTTTGTATGATGCTTGTAATACTTTTTGTCAGTTGGATATAGATGTTTCTGGTAGTGATGATCTAGATCAACAAGCAATAAAAACCAAGAGATACTGATATAATATCACAAACTTGGATACGATAAAATATTCTTCCTCAATTCAAGAAGCGATTACAATAAATGAAACTGCAAACAATAGAATTATAGGTCTTACCGTAGAAACTAGACCAGAGTTTATTACTGATGAAAATTGTAGATTTTGGCGTGAATTGTGAGTTACTAGGCTGGAAATTTGAGTTCAATCTTTGTATGATGATGTTTTGGAAGCTAATAAAAGATGACATTCTGTTCAACAAATTCGTCAATGAATTCATAAATTGAGACAATATGGATTCAAGTTCTCTATCCATATTATGCCTTGACTATATCAATCTGATTATGAAAAAGATTTATGAACTTTTGAAAAGACTTATTCAGATCTCTTTATAAAGCCAGATGAAATTAAATTTTATCCAACATCAGTGATTCCAAATACTGAACTTTATGACTTATATATCTCCTGACATTACAAACCTTTGCTTATAGAGCATATTCAAAAATTAATTAAAGAAACTTTCAAAAAAATTATTCCTCCTTATACGAGGATTAAGAGGTTGATTCGTGATATTCCATCTCATGAAATTGCTGCATGATCAAACATTACAAATCTTTCTCAACTTACGCATAATGAGTTGTTGGAAGAATTTAGAAATAACTCTGAAAGCGCAAAGAAACTATATTCTAGGTTGTATTGAAATTATCAATTATTTGATTCATTTGAAGAATTTATTACATTTTGTTTGAAACAGAAAAATCTTAATCTAGAAAATTGAAATATTAATACATACATCATTTGACAGGATCCTGACTTGGAAACTTATAGAAAATTTGTTTGTTTGGATACTCGTAGTAGAGAGATCAGACATAAACCAAAATTCAAAAATTCACAAGAAAAAGATTCCGTAAATCTTATAATTAGACAGTACGAGAGTTCTGTTGGTATCGAATACTTTCTTTCTTTTGAAGATTTACAGTGATATATTTATGGTTTTACTAGACTACTATTGCCAAAAGAATCTGAAACTATTGATTGGGAATGATTATGAAAACAAACGGCTCTTATTAGAGAATTACACATTTACTGACAACTTGCAAGTTTGAAAGAAAATATTAAATCATCATACAAAAAACAACATAAGTGATTTGGTTCTCAAATAATGTTCATTGCAGAACAAATTTCGAAAAGTTTTTGATATCAAAGGTTGTCTGTTATTTCATGAGTTGGAGTTAGATGATTTTTCAAAAAAATTTGATATAGCCTAGATGGAACTTATATGGTAAAAAGTTTGTAAAGTTGAAAGTTTTTCCTTATACTATACCACTTGTCTATAATACAAAATACCACCCGCCCGTAGGATTACGGAGTGGGTGGTATAAAAGGCTTATTATATTATAAGAGTTTTTCTGATTCCTTTATTTATTTTTGATAATATTCATCTTTTAGTTGGTATAGTACATTTTTCATTTCTTCCATAATTGTAGGTACTGCCAAACTTTCAAGGTTTTCTCAAGTGCTTAATCCATCATTAGCGGCTCCAAATTTTTGAATTAATACTTTTTGGAATCTAGATTGAAATTCTTCTGCAAATTGTTCATTTGTCATTAAAACTGCTAATTCTGGATCCTCTTTCATCATTTGAGCTATTTCTTTTACTGGTACTACAATCTCATCATAGTTTCTTACAACGAAAATTGCTAAAATACTAGTTATCAACAATATTAATCAAGATATAACTACTCAAGTGACAGCCAATCATTTTTTTTGTTTTTTAACTAATGCTACAATTCAAAAAATTAGTCATAAAATAGGTAATCAAACTAGTGAAAGTACAAAACTTGTAACGGCAAGTCATTTTTTTTGATTTTTTACTTGTGTCATTTTAAAAAAATTAAAATATAAACTGTTGATTTTATATGAATATTAACTTCAAGGTCAATAGTAGTTTTTGAGTTTTTTATAACATTAAGATTTGTTTTTCTAATTTTCTCTTGTAATATGAAGAGTAAAACTTATACACTTCTTGTATTTTATTTTTTTTGTTAAAATTAATGTCAGAACAAGTTATTAGCCAAACAAAATTATTTGTTAGTGGCTTACCATGGAAAATGAGATGAATGCAACTTAGAGAAGAATTTGAACAATTCGGAGAAGTTGTATTTGCAAGAGTTGTATTAGACAACGAAACTGGTAGAAGTAGAGGATTTGGTTTTGTAGAATTTGTAAATCCAGAAGATGCAAAAAAGGCACAAGAAGCTATGAATGAAAAAGAAATTTGAGAAAGAGTTGTAAAGGTAGACTTTGCTAGAGAAAATCCAGACAGAGTTCAACACAAAGAAGACTCTGAAGAATAATATACTATCATATGCCAGAAATAAAAAACTTGGACAATTGTCCAAGTTTTTTTATTGAATCAACTAATATTTCTCTTAATCAACTAATTACAATACTTGTTCTAATACATCCCTCACATTCACCCCATGCCAGCATTAGCTCATCATTGATTACAAGAAGCACAGCTTTCTGGTTTTGGTGCATCTACAATAACGCATTCAGTAGTAAGAAACATTGCAGCAGTAGAAACTGCATTTTGAAGTGCAACTCTTAGAACTTTTGCTGGATCAATTATTCCTGCTTCAAATAGGTTTTTGAATTCTCATTCTTTAGCATCAAAACCATAATTAAAGTCATCTGATTCTTTTATTTTTTCTACAACCCAATCACCCTTGAAACCTGCATTGTTTGCAATTTGTTTTACTGGATATTGGATTGCTTCTCTAACGATATCTACTGCAACTTGTTGATCTGGATCTTCAAGTTTGAATTCCTCTAAAGTTTTTGAAAGCTGAAGCAATACACTTCCACCTCCTGCTACAATCCCTTCTTCAATAGCAGCTCTTGTTGCATTCAAAGCATCTTCAATTTTGTATTTTTTGTTTTTCATTTCCATTTCAGTAGCTGCTCCTACTTGGATAACAGCTACTCCTCAAACCAATTTTGCCAATCTTTCTGCAAGTTTTTCTCTGTCATACTCTGAATTTGTTGTACCAATTTGTGCTTTAATTTGATTTGCTCTTTCATCAATTTCAGACTGATCTCCTTTTCAATCTACAATCACAGTTGTGTCCTTAGTAGCAATTACTTTATCAGCTCTACCAAGCATTTCAATAGTTGCATCTTCTAATTTGAGTCATAATTCTTCAGTAATTACAGTTGCTCATGTTACTACAGCTATATCTTGAAGGATTTCTTTTTTTCTATCACCAAATCAAGGTGCTTTTACTGTTAAAATATTTAACATTCATCTAATTTTATTCAAAACTAAAGAAGCTAATGCTTCTCATTCAATGTCTTCAGCGATAATTACAAAATCTTTTTTTCCTGTGGCAGCTACTGCTTCCAAAATTTGTAAAATCTCCTTTATAGAGGAAATTTTTTTATCAGTAAGAAGTATATACGGTTTCTCGATAACTGCTTCCATTCTTTGTGTGTCAGTAATAAGGTATGGACTGGAATATCATTGATCAAATTGCATTCAGGTTTTGATTTCTTTGGTAAGACCAAGAGATTGTCATTCTTCAACTGTAATAGTTCCATCCTTTCCAATTTCTTCAAAAACATCAGCAATCAGGTTTCCGACTTCCTCATCTTGAGCAGAAACTGTCGCCACTTGCTTAATTTTTTCTTTACTATCTCAAATTTGTTGAGCTTTCCCTTTGATTTCACTTACTAGTTTTTCAATCGCTCTATGAAGTCCCTTCCCAAGAGAGAAAGGGTTAACTCCAGATCTAATATATCTCAAACCTTCTCTAGCCATTGCCTCTGCTAATACAACGGTAGTTGTGGTTCAATCTCCGGCTTCTTTATTTGTTTTTTCAGCGGCTTCTTTGAGCATACTTGCTCCAATATTTTCGGATTTATCCTCAAGCTCAATATCTTTTGCCACAGTCACTCCGTCGTTGGTAACGGTAGGTCATCAGTAAGATTTTTCAAGAATTACATTTCTTCATTTTGGTCCCATAGTAACTTTAACCGCATCTGCAACCATCTGCATTCATGAAAAAATTTCTTTTCTAGCTTCATCAGCATACTTAATGTGTTTTGCCATTGTTATATATATTAAAATTTAAAATTCAGAGTTATTATATGTTTAAAATGCTCTTTATGGATAATTCTGTGTATTTTTTTAGTTTATTAATTTTAACTGGAAGACGGTTTTCCTCTCTTTCTAATTGCCTTATCAAAAACATTTTATACTCATCTGAAGATGATCATTGTATTTGATTTTTTAATTTTTCCAACATTTGTTGGGATTCATTCAAAATGTTTTGATAACTTTGATTGTAAGAAACTATTATTTCTTTTATTTTATGTTCCTTATACTGATCAACCTGGTCATGACACATCTGCTTGAATCAATCTAATGATTGGCTAAGATATTGTCTATATTGATCAAGCATATCTTGATATCTCTGTTTTACTCAATCCAAGTATGTATTGATATCGTTTTTTATTTTATTTAAATCAGAAGTATCCGTCATAATTGCCTATTTTTTCAAAATAAAACTCTACTTTAGCCCCTTTTTTTGTAAAAAGTATCACACAAACAAAATGGGTGCTACTTTTTTTATAAAAAAGTTTATTTGAATTTCAAGAGGAAATATTTTTACAGTTGAAAGTTACCATAATACAGTGCGTAATTTATTTTACAAGTTGTTATTTAGAGCAAAATATCTCATTTCGACTAATTGAACGAAGTGGGAAGAAACCCCCTTTTGCGAAGGGGGGTAGGGGGGATTTGAGCCACAAGTGGGAATTCCTACCACCCGGCCCCGCCAAGTCCTGTAAGCCCCGCCCCGTAGTACTACGGGGCGGGGTAGGACTACGGGGCGGGTGGTAAGTGAGAAACAATTTCATACATACCATTTCACCACAAACACACAAAAAGTCCTCGAAAATTTGACAGGAAAAATTTTCTGATTATAATTAAGTATGAAATTATCTTTTTTAATTTTTTACCTATTAATTATGATCATGAAAAAAATTGCTCATCGTTTCTTTAAATGCACTACATGTGCAAAGAAACATTTCAAAAAACATAAGAGTACCTATTTTGGTTTTTTTTGAACTTTTGCTATAGTTGGGACAGTGTGGCTTCTAGCAAAACTTTTTATAGCTATCAATATTGATAGGACTTTCGCTACAAATGGGGTAGTTAATA
>Ga0208461_1003165_pt1 | contig 12750 bp, 10 predicted proteins | sample AD_JPNTR4_MetaG_FD_184448 | JGI IMG/M metagenome (GOLD analysis project Ga0208461, IMG submission 184448) | Active sludge microbial communities of municipal wastewater-treating anaerobic digesters from Japan - AD_JPNTR4_MetaG (SPAdes) (version 2) | ecosystem: Engineered > Bioreactor > Anaerobic... | reverse complement strand
GATGCGAGCCTGAACATCGATCCACCGGCTAAGGTGCCAGTCGTAAAGCTGCCCATACTTGATACTGCATCAAAAAAACTAGGAAAAGCAGTTGTAGCCAATATGGTTGCACTAGGAGTATTGGGTGGCATATCTGGAGTAGCAAGTACAGAAGCACTAAGAGAAGCCGTGAGGAATAGGGTACCAAAAGGAACTGAAGAGCTAAATATCGCGGCGCTCGAAGAAGGGCTCCTATTAGCCAAGCAAGCAAAAGCTCAACTTGGACTCATCTAATATATGAAATCCGTCTGCTATAGATTGGTGACCTCGAGGAGGGAAGCATGACTGACTTGAATAAACTTGAACAGGATTTCAGTTTATGGAACGCAAAGGTTGAAAAGGCGAATGAAAAGCATCCTGAGCGTAAGAAGCAATTTGTAACGGGATCGAATGCTCCAATCAATAGAGTATATACTCCGCTTGATCAAAAAGACTTCGATTATGTTAAGCAGCTAGGATTGCCGGGCGAATTCCCCTTTACGCGAGGAGTTCAACCTACGATGTATCGAGGTAGGCTATGGACCATGCGGCAGTATGCAGGTTTTGGTACCGCAGAAGAATCCAATAAACGCTACAAATATTTGCTCGAGCAGGGCCAAACAGGGCTTTCCGTGGCTTTCGATCTGCCTACCCAGATTGGATATGATTCAGATCACCCCCTATCGGAAGGAGAAGTGGGGAAAGTAGGTGTGGCAATCGATTCATTAGAGGACATGGAAGTATTGTTCGATGGCATCCCACTCGATAAGGTCTCCACAAGCATGACTATAAATGCTCCTGCTTCTGTACTTCTGGCAATGTATATTGTCGTAGCCGAGAAGCAAGGAGTTAGTGCTGAGAAGCTAAATGGCACGATTCAGAACGATATCTTGAAGGAATACATTGCCCGAGGTACCTATATTTTCCCGCCAGAGCCTTCCATGAGGCTCATCACAGATATATTCGAATATTGTTCTAAAAATGTGCCAAACTGGAATACTATTTCTATTTCTGGCTACCACATTCGAGAAGCGGGCGCAACTGCCGTTCAGGAGGTGGCATTTACCCTGGCGGATGGTATTGCTTATGTCGAAGCTGCTATAAGAGCAGGTCTCGATGTCGACGAATTTGCGCCTCGCTTATCTTTCTTTTTCAATTCTCACAATGATCTTTTCGAGGAAGTAGCCAAATTTCGTGCGGCTCGCAGGGTTTGGGCTTACATCATGCGTGAGCGCTTTGGCGCTAAGAATCCAAAGAGCTGGATGCTTCGCTTCCATACCCAAACCGCTGGCTCCACCCTCACCGCCCAGCAGCCCGACAACAACATTATACGCGTAACTATTCAAGCCCTGGCCGCCGTGCTGGGCGGTACGCAATCCCTCCATACCAATTCCCGTGACGAAGCGCTCGCCCTTCCTACCGAAGAAGCCGTACGAATAGCCCTTCGTACCCAACAAATAATCGCATACGAGTCCGGCGTCGCAGAGACCGTAGATCCGCTGGCTGGCTCATATTATATAGAGAGCCTCACCGATCGCATAGAAAAGGAAGCCCTACAATACCTTAAGCACATAGATGATTTGGGAGGGGCAGTAAAGGCCATCGAGCAGGGATACATTCAGAAGGAGATCCAGGATTCTGCATATCAGTGGCAAATGGATGTCGAAAAGGGCGAGCGTATCATCGTAGGACTCAACAAATTCCAGATCGAAGAAAAACCACCCAAGGGTCTTTTGCGCGTGGATCCAGCAGTCGGAGAGCGCCAAAAAGAGAGACTCTCCGCACTCAGAGCGCGCCGGAACAATAATATGGTGATTTCTGCCCTTGCTTCATTGAGGAACACAGCTAGGGGAACAGAAAACCTCATGTTCCCAATACTTGATGCTGTGCGTGCCTATGCAACCCTCGGAGAGATATGTGAAGTGCTCCGCGAGGAATTTGGCGAATATCAGCCTAATGTGATGTTCTAAAGGGGGGCGAACATGGAAAGAAAAATAAGAGTATTGGTAGCTAAGCCAGGCCTCGATGGACATGATAGAGGTGCAAAGGTCATTGCCCGTGCTCTGCGCGATGCTGGCATGGAAGTGATATATACAGGTCTGCGTCAGACTCCCGAGCAGATAGTCAACGCGGCTATCCAGGAAGATGTCGATGTAATTGCACTTTCTATTCTTTCTGGAGCACACAATCACCTTTTTCCGCGAGTGGTTGAGCTTTTAAAAGAAAGAGGCGTGGACGATATTCTGGTTTTTGGTGGGGGAGTAATTCCAGAAGAAGATATTCCCTTTTTGAAATCAAAGGGAATTGCCGAGATTTTTGGTCCTGGAACACCAACGTCGAAAACAATAGAATTCATCAGAGCGAATTTGAAGCGGCCGCTAGATCGATAGATAGTATCAAAATGGAGTTCTCTATTCATGAATGAACTTGTGGGCAGCTGCATAAAAGGCGATATGCGTGCGATAGCTCGGCTTATTACTCTTTTGGAGAATCAGGACCGAGAAGCCTATGCTGCCCTCTATCGCTTAAAAGACCACGAAGGCGTTGCACAGGTCGTTGGAATAACAGGCCCACCAGGCGCTGGCAAAAGCACTATAGTCGATAAACTGATTTCGCAGTTTAGAGCTAGAGGCAGGAAGGTGGGTGTTCTAGCCGTCGATCCTACGAGCCCTTTTTCTGGTGGAGCCATTTTGGGCGATAGGCTTAGGATGCAAAGCCATGCTACCGATGCAGGTGTTTTTATTCGGAGCCTCGCGACTCGAGGCAGTCTAGGCGGCATCTCTAAGGCCACTCACGCTGCAATTAAGGTTCTCGACGCAGCGGGCTATGACATCATTCTTGTCGAGACTGTCGGCGTAGGGCAGTCGGAGATAGATATAGTGAGAGTTGCCGACACTGTTGTCCTCATCTCAGTGCCGGGCCTTGGAGACGATATCCAAGTAATAAAGGCAGGCATTATGGAGATTGGCGACATCTTCGTCGTCAACAAGGCGGATCGAGATGGAGCAGATCGGCTCGTGCGCGAGCTCAGGGCTATGCTCGAAACACAAGCTCAGCTTAGTCGTGGGCAAGCGCCTTCCGGAGGTCCAGACACGCTGGCTGCGCGAGATCCTAATTTTATGCATCATGCTGGACTTGTGGAAGGGTCGAATATTAGCGCCAAAGAGGCAAGTACCTCCATCGGGAGAGATTCTAGTACGCCAATTTATTTTGGCTCGGAACAGATTCCCATTCCTCCAGTGCTAAAAACCATTGCTGCAACAGGAGTTGGTGTAGCCGAATTATCTGAAGCTATAATTCAGCACTTCGAGTTACTAAAGAAAACTGGCGAGCTCGATAAAAAGCGTCTGGAGTCTATAAAATACCAGCTAGGACAATTCATTTTCGATGAAGTAAGTCAAATGTTGAACAGCCCTCCGGTCTCAGAGCTTCGCAACAAATTGGCAGAACAGGTATTCTTTCGAAAACTGGATGTCTACAGCGCCGGAATGGCGCTTTTTCATAAGATTCAGCTAAAGGAAACAAAAGGAGCAGCACATGAAAGCCCTCAAGATTGATCATATCGGCATAGCGGTAGAGAAAATCGATACAGCCCTCTCGGTATGGGAAGCCACGCTAGGTCTTCCACTGAATGGTATCGAAGAAGTATTGGACCAAAAGGTTAAGACCGCCTTTATGCCAATAGGAGACACGGAGATCGAACTTCTTGAATCTACCGATCCAGAAGGTCCGATCGGCAAGTTCATCGCCACCAAAGGGCAAGGAGTCCATCATCTGGCCTTCCGAGTCGAAAATATCGATAAGGTTTTATCTGAGCTCAAGGCAAAAGGCGTAAGGCTAATCGATGAGGAACCCAGATACGGTGCAGGAGGAGCCCGTATAGCTTTTATTCACCCTAAAGCGACGGGTGGTGTGCTTGTCGAACTTTGCGAACGAACGTAGAATTCGCTCTAAATAACTATCGTAGAAAGCAGCCTCCTCCCTGGAGGCATTACAACAAGGATGGTCGGTATGGAAGAAAAGTTGAAGGAACTAGAGGAGCGCCGAGCAAAGGTGCTTGCTGGCGGTGGCCCCAAAAGGGTTGCTGCCCAACATGCAAAAGGCAAGATGACTGCTCGCGAGAGGATCGAAATGCTGCTAGACCCAGGCACCTTCGTGGAACTCGACACCTTTGTCGAACACCGAGCTACCGAGCTCGGTATGGACAAGATCGATGCTCCTGGTGAAGGAGTCGTTACAGGCTATGGAATGGTCAATGGCAGAAATGTCTGTGTTTTTGCCCAGGATTTTACGGTGATGGGCGGAAGCCTTGGTGAGATGCATGCGGCAAAAATATGCAAGGTCATGGATCTCGCAGTCAAAATTGGTTGTCCATTGATAGGAATAAACGACTCTGGCGGGGCGAGAATACAAGAAGGTGTAGATGCACTCTCGGGCTATGGTGAGATTTTTTATCGCAATACGTTGGCATCTGGAGTCATCCCTCAGATCTCCGTGATTATGGGGCCTTGTGCTGGAGGTGCTGTCTATTCGCCGGCCTTGACGGATTTTGTCTTTATGACAGAAGGATCGAGCAACATGTTCATAACTGGCCCTCAGGTTATAAAAGCAGTAACCGGCGAAGAAGTAAGTCCGGAAGAACTTGGAGGCGCCAAAATCCACTCAGAAGTTTCGGGCGTATCGCATTTCAGCTTTCCCGATGAACAATCGACCTTGGAGGCAATCAGAAAGCTACTGTCCTATCTTCCACAGAACAACATAGAAGACCCTCCCATTATAGATATCGGAGACGATCCGACTCGTGTAGATGATTCAATTGCAGAGCTCATGCCGGATTCGCCAAACAAGCCCTATGACGTTCGAGACATTATCGTTCGACTGGTGGACGCTGGAGACTTTTTTGAGGTGCAGCCTGGTTACGCAAAGAATATAGTAACAGGCTTTGCGCGCCTTGCTGGCCGTTCCATCGGCATAATAGCTAATCAGCCCAAGCATCTAGCTGGTGTGCTCGACATCAATGCCTCCGATAAGGCCGCACGCTTCATCCGATTCTGCGACGCATTCAATGTGCCGCTTCTTACTCTGTCCGATACTGCTGGTTATCTTCCAGGCATAGGGCAGGAGCATGGCGGTGTCATTAGGCATGGAGCAAAGCTTCTCTACGCTTACTCAGAAGCATCTGTGCCTAAGGTGACCGTGATTCTGCGCAAGGCCTACGGTGGAGCTTATATAGCCATGTGCTCGCGGCATCTCGGTGCCGATCAAGTCTTTGCTTGGCCGACGGCTGAAATTGCCGTAATGGGCCCTGAGGGCGCAGCGAATATCATTTTTAAGAAGGAAATCGAAGAATCTGCTGACCCAGAGGCAACCCGTAAGGAGAAGATAGAGGAATATAAACGCAGCTTTGCGAATCCCTATCAAGCAGCATCGCGAGGATATGTCGACGATGTCATCGATCCAGCTCATACAAGGATGCGTCTATGCAATGCATTGAATACTCTGCTTGGGAAGAGACAGAATCGGCCTTCTCGCAAGCATGGAAATATTCCTGTTTGAGAGGCCTATCATGACAAACCCATGGATGATAATGCTTATCGGACTCATAACGGTCTTTGTATCTCTATTCATCATGATATTTTTCTTGCTGGCTTTTCCCCGTTTCTTTGCAGTCACAAAGCGAAGAGAACATGAACACCCCGCACCATTGCCGCAGATGGTCGAAGTTACAAAAAAACAAGCTCAACCAGCTAGCAGCCAAGTCGTAGAGGAAGATGATGCATTGATCGCTGTTCTTGCAGCGGCAGTAGCCGAAGCAAGTGGTTCGAAACTCGGTAGTTTTGCAATTACGCAGGTGCATCAGTCACCAACTGAGAGCGTCGAAGGCTTCAACACCCCAATATGGGGTAGAGTGGAGCGCCTTTCTCGCAATGAACGCTAGAATAGCTAAGGAGAATTATATTATGAAACAGTATAGAATTACAGTAAATGGCAAGTCCTATGATGTAACAGTCGAGGAGCTCAGTGGAGTACGACAGTCTACAGGAAGCGGATTTGGCGCAGCCTCTACTTCTTATTCCGCAGCACCAGCTAATGTTCAGCCTGTAGCAAACGCGGCTTCATCTGCGAGCGTTGCGACCGCCTCCGGACAGGGTTCTTCCAATACGGCCAATGCAGCGCCCGCAAACAATGGCTCTGTCCTGACGGTAAAAGCTCCGATGCCTGGAACTGTTATTGCCTTCAAAGTAATAGTCGGCCAAAAAGTAAAGCGTGGCGATGTTCTTCTCCTCTTAGAGGCTATGAAAATGGAGAATGAAATTGTTGCTCCGCAGGATGGTACGGTCGTTGCGCTCCGCGTTCCTGCAAGCGCTGCAGTGAACACAGGCGATCCGCTCGTTGATCTAGCATAGACTAGGGGGATTCCTAGATGGAAGAGTTCTTGTCTCATTTTATTGCTTCAACAGGTTTTATAGCAATGACCTGGGGGCAGCTAATAATGCTCATTGTGTCCTGTGTTCTTCTATATCTTGGCATTGCGCGAGAATTCGAGCCACTCCTGCTCGTGCCTATCGCGTTTGGTATGCTTTTAGCCAATCTTCCAATGAGCGGAATTACCGATGGGCCTAAGGATGGTCTTGTTGGTGGTCTTATCTATTATTTGTACGAAGGCGTAAGGCTTGGAATATATCCGCCGCTTATTTTTCTTGGTATAGGCGCGATGACGGATTTCGGGCCTCTAATTGCAAATCCCTGGAGCCTTCTTCTCGGCGCTGCGGCTCAGCTGGGTATTTTCATTCCCTTTATTGCCGCTTACTATTTAGGATTTGACCTCAAAGCCTGCGCTAGCATAGGAATCATCGGTGGCGCGGATGGCCCAACCGCAATCTATGTTACTTCGCGTCTAAAACCCGAGCTCTTGGGTCCGGTCGCTATTGCTGCCTACTCGTATATGGCACTTGTGCCGCTAATCCAGCCTCCTATTATGAGAGGACTAACAACCAAAAAGGAAAGGCTGGTAAAGATGGCCCAACTTCGCGAAGTCTCCAAAGCGGAGCGAGTCGTATTTCCCATATTTGTCACTATCTTGATAGGGCTATTGCTACCTGCAGCCGTTACTCTCGTGGGCTCACTTATGATTGGCAACCTATTTAGAGAGACGGGTGTGACGGACAGACTCTCTGATACCGCTCAACATGCGCTAATCAATATTCTCACGATTTTCCTGGGAGTGTCGGTCGGTTCGACCGCTAGTGCGGAGCGTTTTCTCAACCCACAGACATTGATGATAATTGCCCTTGGGCTTTTTGCCTTTTCCTGTGGAACAGCCGGAGGAGTATTCTTTGGCAAAATTATGTACTGGGTCACTGGCGGAAAGGTGAATCCTCTCATAGGTTCCGCGGGTGTCTCGGCTGTGCCGATGGCAGCAAGAGTTAGCCAGGTCGTGGGATCCAAAGAAGACCCGACCAATTTCTTACTTATGCACGCGATGGGTCCAAATGTCGCAGGAGTCATTGGCTCGGCAGTTGCAGCGGGAGTCTTCCTCTCCGTGCTTGGCTGAAATTTACCTTGCTGGTTTTGGATAAAGAAAACTAGGCGTAGGATTTATTGCGCCTAGTTTTTAGGCAATATATATAAATTCGTATTGTAATAGTCTTTTCGCTTATCGTTTTATTCTGATATAGTAGCCGCCAATAGGAGGGATCATGAAGATTCTGAAATTTGGTGGTACATCTACAGGCAGCCCTGAGGCTCTGAAGTCACTCGTGAGCATTGTGCAGAAATCCGGCGAAAAGATTCTAGTCGTGTCGGCTCTCTCTGGTACTACCGATACACTTCTTGCCTCAGCAAAGCTGGCAAGCGAAGGTGGAGATTGGCAATCTGCATTTGCTTCCATTAGAGAACGACATTATTCGATAATCTCGGCTCTTCTGAAGTCCCAGTATAGAGAAATCGCCACAGTGGAGATAAAAGTTCTTCTAGACGAGCTTTCTTCTCTGCTGCTCGGTATTTCGTTGGTACAAGACTTATCGCTAAGGACTCTCGATCTGGTTGCGTCCTACGGAGAGAGATTGAGTGCAACTATAATTGTGCAGACCTTGTTTCAAGCTGGCTTAAACGCCGAGGTTGTGGATGCACGAAAGCTCATTATAACCGATAATAAGTTTGGCGCTGCGCATTGGCTAGAATCGGAGACGATCCAAAGGGTTAAATCATTTTTTGCTGATTTTACGCATATCGCTGTAGTAACAGGGTTTATTGCCTCTACAATGGATGGGGTAACAACAACCCTAGGTCGAGGAGGATCGGACCTTACCGCAAGCATCCTAGCAGCTTGCCTTGGGGCTGAAGAAATTCAGATATGGACCGATGTAGATGGTATCATGACAGCCGATCCTCGTGCGGTTCCCGATGCATTTGTTATACCGGAGATATCCTATCTAGAAGCTATGGAGATGTCTCACTTTGGCGCGAAAGTCTTACATCCTCCGGCTATTCTGCCTGCAATGGATCGAGGTATTCCAGTTCGCATACTGAATACCTTTAGCCCGGATAAGCCAGGGACAAGAATTGTAAAACAAGGAGTACCAAGTAGCTGGCCTATCCGTGGCATTGCTTCAATACCATCGATATCTCTTCTCTTGTTACAGGGACCGGGTTTGCCAGGCGTCGCTGGCATCGCCGCGAGAATGTTCGCCGCCCTTGCCTCTGCAGGCATAAATATAATTCTAATAACGCAGGGATCGAGCGAGCTCTCCATTTGCTGCGCTGTGCTTCCTAAGGATGCTGAAAAAGGTGCTCTTGTTCTTAAAGAAGAATTTAAATATGAGATCGATTCGGGCACCATTCAGCGTCCATCCATCGAGCAAGATCTCAGCATAATTGCGGTTGTCGGCGAAATGATGAAGCACAGAGTCGGGATATCAGGCCGTGTCTTCAAAGCTCTGGGGAGAAATGGCATAAATGTTGTTGCCATAGCCCAGGGATCCTCTGAGCTAAATATATCAATAGTAATAAGCGCTCTGGATCGAAATAAGGCGATGTGTTCCATCCACGACGCTTTTTTCCTTGCAGGTGTGCGAACCGTCAATGTGTTTCTTGTGGGAACAGGATTGATTGGTAGCACATTGCTTACGCAGGTAGCGGCACAGCATGAGAGGCTTTTTCGTGATCGGTCGATTCGCGTGCGAATAGCGGGTATCGCAAATTCGCGACATATGCTTATAGATTCCAAGGGAATCGATCTCGAAAACTGGAGAGAAGCACTGCAATCAGGTAATAAGACCGATATCTCTGCTTTTATCCGAGAGATACTAAACCTCAATCTTCAGAATGCTTGTTTCTGCGACTGTACAGCAAGCGAGGATATAACACATCACTATGAAACACTGCTGTCAGCTTCGATCTCTATTGTGACACCAAACAAACGAGCAAATAGCGGCTCATTTAGCAATTATCAGAGATTAGTGAATATTGCACGAGATATGGATGTACCCTATCGCTACGAGACAACAGTGGGGGCTGGCCTGCCAGTCATTGGTACAATTCAAGACTTAGTAGCATCAGGTGATGAAATTTTAAGAATAGAGGCAGTGTTATCTGGAACCATCAGTTTTATTTTCAACAATCTTGGAAAGGGCAGTTCTTTTTCCGAGCTTCTTGCGGAAGCTAAGCTGCGCGGATATACGGAGCCAGATCCGCGCGACGATTTGAGCGCTAAAGATATAATCAGAAAAATGATCATTTTGGCGCGCGAAGCCGGTTTTTCATTGGAAGAGTCGCAGATACAGATAGAATCTCTTGTTCCAAAACGGATAATCCATGCTTTATCTATTGAGGAATTCTTGGCGCTTTTGCCAGAAATGGATGAAATGATGAGAAAGTCCTGCGATTCAGCATCTCGATCCGGGAGAGTATTGCGCTATGTTGCAATAGTCACACCAATGGAGGCACGGCTTTCCCTCTCCTCATTCGGACCCGACAGCCCATTTTATAGTCTGTCAGGCACAGATAATATGGTGGTTATCACTTCAAAGCGCTATTCTCAAAACCCGCTTGTTATACGTGGTCCAGGCGCAGGAGCAGAAGTGACGGCAGGCGGTGTGTTTGCCGATATCCTCAAGACGGCTGAATCCTATCTCTAAGAAACTTAGATAGTGGAATATATAAAACGAAAAAGGTTGCCATACCTTAGATGGCAGCCTCTTTCGTTGAAAGCCACGTACTTTTTTTGCTGCTATATTGAGATACCATCGAACCGATCAAGGTGATGGCTTCACTTTCAATTTTTTAGAGCGCAAAAATTGGCTGATGAACAATATCGCTACAAGTCCAATTCCTATTAAGTCGGTTGTAAGGCCTGGATCTATCAACAATACTCCACCTACAAATCCTAGTATTCTTTCGTACCATACAGTATTCGTCATCAGCCATCCATTGACCGCAGAAGCGACAGCTACGATTCCGATAAGGCTTGTTATTAGCATCCAGACAAAAGATAAAAAGTTGATGTTGAACAAAAGCATCTGAGGATTCATAACGAATATGTATGGCACCAAAAAGGCTGCGATGGCAAGCTTTGATGCATTTAGGCCTGTCTTCATTGGATTGGCCTTTGCAATACCTGCTCCCGCAAAGGCCGCCAGAGCGACCGGAGGCGTTACATCTGCAATGATGCCAAAATAGAATGCAAACATGTGAGCAGGTAGAATAATATTCGCAGGCGCCACAGCATAAGGATCTAAGCCTGCTTTTCTTGATAGAAGCATAATGACAGCAGGGGCGGTAATTGTAGAAGTGATGACATAGTTTGCAGTAGTCGGCACTCCCATTCCGAGTATTAGCGACGTGAGCATCGTAAAGAATAGTGTTGGAATTAGCTTTCCTCCGGCTATATCAACCAACACCGATCCAAGCTTGAGGCCAAGGCCCGTTAGGGTGACAACTCCTATGATGATACCTGCGCATGCGGTAGCTGCGAGTACTCCTAGAGCAGCACGTGCTCCAGCCTCCAAGGCTCGCACGATTTCTATCGGAGGAATGCGTGTGCTTTTCTTTAGCCAGGACGATATTATGGAAAGCACTATAGCCCATAATGCAGCTCTCATTGGTGTATATCCCGATACTAGTAAATAAATTATTGCGATGAGAGGGATAATGAGGTGTCCTCTTTCCGTGATCACATTTTTGAGTTTTGGCAGCTCTTCTCGACTTAATCCTCTGAGCCCATTTTTCTTGGCCTCAAAGTGCACACCAGCCCATACTCCGAAATAATAGAGTATCGCAGGAACCACCGCTGCACCAATTATTCGGGAATAAGGAATACCAGTGAATTCTGCCATCAAGAATGCGGCAGCCCCCATTATGGGCGGCATCAACTGGCCACCTGTAGAAGCCGTTGCCTCCACAGCACCGGCAAACTCAGGCTTGTATCCGAGGCGTTTCATCATTGGAATGGTAAAGGAGCCTGTACCTACAACATTCGCGACTGATGATCCTGACACTGTGCCTAATAGAGCACTCGAAATAACTGCAACCTTTGCAGGACCTCCAGCTGCCCAGCCTGCCACAGAATTAGCAAGGTCGATGAAAAGTTGACCAAGACCGGTTCTTTCAAGAAATGCACCAAAGAGAATAAAAAGAAATATAAAGGTACTCGAGACGCCAATTGGAATCCCAAAAATACCTTCGGTCGTATAATATAAATGTTGCACCAGAGTCTCGAAATTTGCGCCTCGGTGTGCTAGTTTGCCTGGTATATATGGGCCAATAAAGGCATAGATGATAAAGACAACCGCGATTACCACCATAGGCACACCAACAACACGGCGTGCTGCTTCTAGCACAAGCAATATTCCTATAACGCCAAAAACGATATCCAGCGTGGTAGCCGTTCCTGCTCTCAATACCAACTTTTGGTAGTTTATTATGATGTACATAGGAGCGAGCGCTCCTGCCACCGCAAGCAACGCATCTAGTGGATGTAGCTTATTAAAGGACCATTTCTTGCTAGCAGGATAAAGTAGATATATAAGTGCTAGGCCGAATGAAAGATGTATCGATCTCTGGAGCATTGCATCTAAAACTCCAAAAATCGCTGTATAGAGCTGAAATACAGAAAATGCGATCGCCAATGCTGAAATAAACTTTGCAAAGAAACCCGAATAGATTCTATAATTGGATTCTTTATCGAATTTCTTCAAAATCTCTTGAGCATCGCCGGTAGTTTCCTGTTCATGTATTGGTAAATCACTCATTTTGGAGAACTCCTCCCATTGTAAAATATCAGCATTCTCCCTGCGGAGAGGGTAACTTCTGATTCTGGCAGCATCCATTGTGTAAAAGACAATAATTCATTCCCAACTATGACTCCATGTTGAGGAATAATCGATACTCGGATGGGGATATTGGAGAATGTTCGGTGCATCTTGACGACAAAACGACCATCTTCAATAGTGAAAGCCTCCCCACCGTCAGAAGGCATACCAACGCCATATGTATCGTACTTCACTTGAAAAAGTTCGAGATTTCTTCCTTTTATTTGGAAGTATTCATCGACCGCAGTCTTATGAATCGAATGAATATAATGATGGATGAATTGTCCATCATAGAGAGGTAATCGTGCAACAGTCTTGTTTTGGCTGTTCTTTATGATCAAGACTGGCACGATCCTAAGACGCATTGCGATAACACTCAGGGCGACGACCAAGATCAAACACCCTAAGATCAATTTTTTGC
>Ga0208461_1003157_pt1 | contig 12777 bp, 12 predicted proteins | sample AD_JPNTR4_MetaG_FD_184448 | JGI IMG/M metagenome (GOLD analysis project Ga0208461, IMG submission 184448) | Active sludge microbial communities of municipal wastewater-treating anaerobic digesters from Japan - AD_JPNTR4_MetaG (SPAdes) (version 2) | ecosystem: Engineered > Bioreactor > Anaerobic... | reverse complement strand
CTTGAGCATTAAAAAATTTCGATGGTTATTTTATTAGCGCTAAGAAATTTTCTGGTAATTTCCTTAAGATTTTGAGCTAATTCAATTGCCTCTAAAATCGTAGAAGACTGGAGGTTTTTAATCAAAATTTCTTCGCCCTCGATTGTCAGCTGAAAACAATTTTCTTTAGATCTTATTATCAAACTTTTTTCTTTAAGTTCAATTCCGCATTCTAGGCCCTCCTCTTTTAATCTCTGAGCTAATTCTTGAACACTAATTTCATTTATTTTATCATTCATTCTAACTAACCTCCTTAAAGATTTTAAATTGCTTTTTCAATTAAAACATATTTTAATATATTTGTCAAAATTTGTCTTTATGACAATCTGTAAAAGATATTTAAACTTAATTATCAACTCCTAGACCAGTTATCTTTTACAATACCAAAAGACCTCACCATACCTTAACAAAAAGAAGACTAGATTCTAATTAGTCGGGAAGCCGGGAATCGAACCCGGGCTTCACCCTCCCGAAGGGTGAGTACTGCCATTATACGACTTCCCGTTTTTTAAACAACTTGATGTTTCTTTTTTAATTGCTCTTCCTCCTCTTTTAAAAGATCAAGATATTTCTCTTTGGCCATCCTCTGTTTTTCTTCTAATTCTTTATCAGATAGTTGACTAAGTTCTTTGGCTCTTTTTTCTAAATATTTTTTCTCGTTTTTTAAAGGGTCATCTAATATTTCTTCCAATAAAATATTCAAAATAGCGCCAACTTTCGGACCTGGTTGCAAATTAGTTATTTTCATTATTTCATTGCCATTGATTTTCAACATTTTTAACGATGGCTGTTCACCAGCCATTTCTTTTAAAATTTTTTCCACCCGGAAAAGAAAATGTCTTAAACGAAATGGTTTGGCTTTTGGGCAGCCGGAGCCAATTCTATCGGCTTCTCTTAATTTAGCTAATTCAAAAATATTTTCTTTGCCAACCTTTAAAATTAATCTTCTGATAGAAGAATCGGTCGTTATCTCCGGATCATAAACAAACCCATGATAACGAACCAACTTGATAACTTTTTTTATTGTTTTTTTATCAAATCTTAATCTTGTCATTAGATTATAGACCATTTTTGTACTTTCCATTTCGTGATTATAAAAAGTTGAATTTGGCCCCTCTCCTTCTTTTGTCCGAGGTTTTCCTAAATCATGAAAAAGAGCAGCAAGACGAACTTCTAAACTGTAATTATTTCTGGCGGCGTAATCTAATGATCGCCATAAGTGTTCAAAAACAGAATAAACATGATGTTTATTCTGACCAACTCCTACCCCTTCTTCTAATTCTGGTAAAAATTGTTTTAAGAGATTAGCTTCGTGTAAAAGAAGAATCCCTTCAGCAGCTAAGGGAGTAAGAATAATTTTTACAAATTCATCTCTTATCCTTTCTGGAGCAATTTGTTGCAATAACGAAGCCATTTTCTGTATTGCAGAAAATGTTTTTTCTTCTATTTTGAAATTTAATTCAACAGCCAGCCGAATTGCCCTCATTAACCTTAAAGCGTCTTCTTGAAATCTTTCTTCAGGATTACCAACGGTTCGAATAATTTTGTCTCGGAGATCTTTTTGTCCATTAAAAGGATCAATAATCCGAAAGCGATTTTTTAAATTTTCCTGAAAATCAATTTTTAAAGCCAGAGCGTTAATCGTAAAATCTCGGCGGGAAAGATCTTCTTCAATGGTTTCAGCGAAAACCACATAATCCGGATGCCTTTTATCCGTATATTTTCCTTCTTTGCGAAAGGTAGTCGCTTCGATTATTTTTAAATTTTCTTGCTCAGAAGAAGTTTTTATTCCAACAGTGCCAAATGCATTTTCGTAAATACTCTCAGGAAATATTCTCTGGATTTCTTCTGGCTTAGCTTGAGTTGCAATATCCCAATCCTTTGGCTCTTTTTTTAATAATAGATCTCGAACGCAACCACCAACTAAATAAGCCTCAAAATTGTTTTTTTGAAGCTGTTGAATAATAGTTAAAACTTCTACAGGAATATTAAATTTCATTAAGATAAATTAATAGAATAAAGATAAAAAGGTTAATTGTCCTCCCACCAGGACTCGAACCTGGATTAACTGGTTAAGAGCCAGCTACTTTGCCAATTAAGTTATGGGAGGATTTTAAAATATATAATTAAAATCAAAATAAATCAAAGATATAGTTAATGCAGTCTTTGAGCGCTCTCGGAGGGACTCGAACCCCCAACCTTGTGGTCCGAAGCCACACGCTCTATCCAATTGAGCCACGAGAGCAATTTGCCTTATTTTCTTAAATATTATAAAATAAAAATGCTTTTTTCGCAACAAGATAAGGAAGGGTGCTCCGAATGGCAAGGAACCGGTCTTGAAAACCGGCGGGCTTTACCGCCCTTGTGGGTTCGAGTCCCACCCCTTCCGCTTTTCCATTTTAATCTTCTTGCAATTATTAAGCATATTTAAATTTTAAAATTTTATGAGTGAAAAGGAAAAAAACAATTTTCTTCCTCGGCCGCCAATCGTTGTTGTTTTAGGCCATGTTGATCATGGTAAAACTACTTTATTAGATTATATTCGAAAAACAAAAATAGCCGAAAAAGAATCTGGAGGAATTACTCAATCAATCGGCGCTTATGAAGTTGAGGTTAATAATAAAAAAATTACTTTTATTGATACGCCGGGCCATGAAGCTTTTACTAGTCTGAGATCAAGAGGAGCAAAAACTGCTGATTTAGCGATTTTAGTAGTGGCGGCTGATGAAGGTATCAAGCCTCAAACCCTTGAATCAGTTCAAATCATTTCTGAAGCGCAAATTCCCTATATTGTTGCCTTAACTAAAATTGATAAACCAGAAGCTAATCCAGAAAAAGTCAAAAGAGAATTAGTGGCAAAAGGAATTTATTTGGAAAAATGGGGCGGGGATATTCCTTGGGTAGAAGTTTCTTCTAAAACTGGCCAAGGAATTGATGAATTGCTGGAGATGATAATTTTAATGGGAGAAATGATCGGCTTAAAAGGTGATAAAAACTTACCAGCATCAGGTTTTGTTTTAGAGTCCTATTTAGATTCTAAAAGAGGGCCAACAGCGGTTTTAATTATCACTAATGGGACTTTAAGGCAAAAAGATTTAATTATGGCAGGCAATGTTTATGGTAAAGTAAAAATTTTAGAAAATTTTCTTGGTCAATCTTTAAAAGAAGCAACTTTTTCTTCGCCAGTGAGAATTATTGGTTTTGAAGACATTCCAGAAGTTGGCAGTGAATTTTTTGCGGCTAAAAATCAAGAGGAATTAGAACAAATTAAAATGTTGGTTAAAACCGAAAAAGGGAAGAATATTTCAACCTTAAAAATCATTGGCGATCCAAATAGTCAAATTCAAATCCCTTTAATCATTAAAGCTGACTCTCAGGGAAGCTACGAAGCTTTAGAGTTTTTAATTGATAAACTAGGCAAAAATCAGCAATGGTGTTTTAATTTAATCTATTCGGGAATTGGCGATATTACTGAAGGCGACTTAAAAATAGCCAATCCTTTGGGTACTTTAGTTATTGGTTTTAGAGTTAAAAAAAGACCAGAAACAATTACTTTAATTAAAAATAATCCTTCGTTAGTAATAATCGAAGAGGATATTGTTTATAACATTGAACAAAAAATTAAAGAAATAGCAGAAAAAAAATTTATTGAAAAACCAGAAGAGCAAATTATTGGTCAATTAGAGGTTTTATCAGTTTTTAACCCTTCAAAAGGGTACCAAATAATTGGGGGAAAGGTTTTAGAAGGAGAAATTTTGTTAAAATCGCGTTTTCATTTAATAAGAAACGAAGAAATCATTGGGGAAGGCAAAGTAGTTAACTTGCAACAAAACAAAATGGATGTTAAAACAGTTAAAGTTAATCAAGAATGCGGTTTAATGGTTGAGTGCTCAAAAGAAATTAAAGTTGGTGATAAACTTGAGTTTTTCCAAAAAATTTCTTAAAATAAATAAACATTTCAAAGGCCATGTGGTGAAGCAGCAAACACGGCGGTCTGCAAAACCGCTATTCGTGGGTGCAATTCCCACCATGGCCTCAAACTAAAAATTTTAAGCACCAAAGAATAACTATTGACTATTGACAATAATTATTAACAAAATTCAATTAAGATGGACGACATTCATTTGTCAACTAACCGTTAAGGGACTGGTTAGGGTAAAGAGTTTAAGGGTTAAGAAGCCAGGATGGTGAAAAGGTAAGGTTTAGGGTAAAAATTCTTTTAACTCTTAACCTTTGACCCTAAACGATACGGGCTTCGTTACCTTTTAACCCTAAACAATATACATTTTATTTTAGTTGTTAGTTATTTCAATTCGTTAACTCGTTAATTCGTTAACTCGTTAATTCAACTGGCGCTGTCCAAACATTGATTGAAAAATGAAAATTGAAAATTTATATTGTTGTTATTGACATTTATTTTTTCTCTGTGATAATATTCTCAAAACAATAGCAACAAGATGAAGCCCGGGTGGCGGAATCGGCAGACGCGCTTGACTTAAGATCAAGTACCTTCGGGTGTGAGAGTTCGAGTCTCTCCCCGGGCACCAAATTTACTTTTCCTCTTGACAATCATCAACCCTTTATGCTAATATAGAGACAACTCCCCAATAAGGGAGTTTTAATTTTGGAGAAAATAAGCAAAACCCAAAGGATATTAAGTTTAACTTAATAAAACCATGAGTAATAATACTAATTCTAGCTCTCTGGGTGAGGATCCGCTTTTACGAAGCAAAAGAATTTGGAAACCTCTGGGAGCAATCATTTCTGGGCTTTTTTTCTTGAATGTTTTCAGTTTGCCTTTAAAAAGCCCGGTAGTCGAAGGTTCTTTAGCAGAAACTATTCAAAATACGGAGAATTCCAATAGTCAAATACCTTCAAAGGATCTTAACGAACCGGAAAAAATTAATGTTGTCGATAAAAACTTTCTTTTTGCGCCTTCTCAACCTCAAGAGAAGGAAGACAACAATTATATTCCGGTCGTAGTAACTGGCTATTCTTCAAGTGTTGAGGAAACAGATGACACTCCCTATCTTACTGCTTCTGGTTCTCAAGTTAGAGACGGAATTGTAGCTGTTAATTTTTTGCCCTTTGGCACAAAAATTCGGTTTCCCTACCTCTATCCAAATAAAATTTTTGTCGTAGAGGACCGAATGCACGAAAGATTTTCCTTAGGAAGAGTTGATATCTGGTTTCCTGAAAAATCTCAAGCAATTTCGTTTGGAGTGAAAAAGACTTTTATTGAAATAGTTGACTAACAAAAAACCCGCCTTCAAAGCGGGTTTTTTGTTTAATTCCTTTTTATTCCAAGGGATAATCACTTAACCTGACAAATTCTACTCCTTTTTCTTTTAAGGCAGGAATTGCTTCTTTTATTCCTTCAAAAGTTTCGCTTTCAGGAATGTTCATATGAAAAATCACAATTGAACCAGCTGGCGCCGTAAGTAGAGCTTGTTTAACTTTATCTTTAGAATAAGTTGCTCCAGCATCTCCCAAAACATTAAAACCAACCATTTCATAACCTAAATCATGAGCAATTTTAATGCAGATCTCATCACTATAAGCAGTTCCTGCCCGATAAAATTTAGGTTTTTGGCCAGTATAATTAGCTATTTTCAAAGCATTATTTTCAATTTCTTCAATCACTTCTTCAATATTTTTAGTACCCAAAATACCATAAACGCTTTTACCATTAACTGAACAAGGCAGGTGATTAGTGCCTAAATTGGCTATTTCGAATAAAGGGTTTTTAGCTAATTGCTCAGTGATTTCTGGATTTTTATCTATCCATAAACCGCTTAAAAATAAAGTTGCTGGAATTTGATTTTCTATTAAATAATTTATTAATTCTTCATCATAACCCCTTCCTGCTTCAATCCCAGTGGCATCAAAAGTCAAAGCCAAAACTGGTTTATCAGCTTTCACTTTAGTTTTTACTCCAGGAAGATTTTCTCCCCATTGAGTCGGGATTTGATCTTTATATTTTTCAATAATAGATTGCTTTAAATCAGTCGTTAAAACAGTAGAATTAACGGCTAAATTTTCTGCCTTGGTCGTGGTCGTTGTTTGTTTTTGCTCAATTTTTAACCAGCCAGAATTAAGGCCTTGAAAAAAAATACCTAAAAGAACAACAATTGCCAACCCTAAAACTAAAGAAAGGTTTTTATAAAATTTATCATTTAATTTCTTGCTAATATTGATTGGTGATTGAACATTATCCATAGTGATTTAATAATTATTTTATTTTTTTATTTTTTGTTTTTATTTTTTGGTTTCACTTTTAGAAATATAACTTATTAGTTCTTGTTTGTCAAGCATTGACATTCAAAAAACCATTTGACAAAATTTCAAATTTATGATTTAATTAAAGCAGTAAATTAACAAATTAATAAGGGAGGTAAAAACAGTGAGAAAAAATAGTAAAGTTTTGTTTTTGTCTTTAATGGTTTTTTTTGCGGTGATATTAACCCTAACGGGTTGTGGGGTAACAGTTAGTTGCCCCACGTGTGAACCAACCTGCTCAACCTGCCAGCCCCAGCAGTGTTATCTCGAGGTAGTCTCCAAGTCGTCAGATGTCTGGGGCTACGTATGGGTTGAGGGAAACAATTCAGGGGTTTATCTGAATTGTTTCTCAACCGTTAGGGTACCAGCACCTTGTAATCAGCAGGTGGTGGTACAAGTTGTGGACCAGTGGGGAGTCGGTTCTCACTGGGAATATGTTTATATTAAACCGGGTGTTAATTATGTAACGTATTATTATTGGTGAAGAAACCCCCTCGTTTTGAGGGGGTTTTATTTTAATTATTTACTCCTTCTGAGTCTTCTTGAGAATTAACTTCTCGAGAATCATCTAAAAAGAAAGGATTAATGGACATAACGATTTTGCACCACTTAGCAATTGCCAGTAGAAATAAAAACCCTGCTATTGCTATCAATCCTCCAACCATAATCAATATTAACCACCAGCTCATTTCTTTCACCTCCTTTCTTTTCTTTTTTTGTCAAAGATCTTTTGAAAAACTGAGAGCAGTATTTTAAACATTAAATTTAATTTTGTCAAACAATTTTTGATAATTTAATAATGAAGGCGGGCTTAACCTTTAATATCATAGTTCATAGTTCATTAACCAAATAGATAGTTTTAAGAAAAAGCTGTTAAGAGAAAAGTTGTTTTGAAACAAAATAAGTTGTCTTTGCTTTGTTCTCTATAAAAACTAAAGTTTAATATAATGTAATTAGTCGCAGATAGTTTAACATCTTTAGCCCTTGACATATAAAAATTTTTATGATATGATTCTGTTGTCTTGTAATTAATCCAATCAATTGGTCAAGATATTAAAAATATAAATTAAGATTATAAATTATAAAAAAATGAAGAAAATAACTTTAAAACTCTTTACGATCAGCATTATTTCTCTTAGCTTAATGGCTTTAACCAGCCCTACTTTTGCTGTTTCTTGCTCCTCTGGCCATTGCACTTCTCACAGCGCTTCTTATCCTATTTACTCTGCAGGAACAACCTCAGAGCCTCATTCTTCTGTTCCTACTTCTAGTTCTCACGCGAATACCAGCAACTCAACTACTCATTCTTCTTGTACTTCATCTTCTTGTACCCCTCATCCAACCTCTTATCCTATTTATACTCCTCCTACTGTTACTACCTGTCCACCCACGGGTTGTACTCCTCATCCAACTTCTTACCCTATTTACCCAACCACAACTACTACTAAACAACCCGCTACCACTACTACAACTAAACCGACTACTACCACAACTACTAAACCGACTACTACAACCACCACAACTACTAAACCGGCTACTACTACCACTACTACTACCACTACCAAACCGGCTACCACCACCACTACAACTACTATACCGACTTGCCCTAATTGTCCAGTTTATCCAGTTTATCCTGTTTACCCTGTTTATCCAACTGAACCACCTGCTTTAAGCTTTTGGGCTGACAAATATTATTTAAATCATGGAGAAGCAACTTATCTTCATTGGTCAGCAAGCCGGGTTGATTACTGCTATGCTACTCTCGGCTGGTCTGGCGGAAAAAGTATCGCCGGTTCAGAATTAGTGACTCCTTTAAACGATACTGAGTATTCTTTAACTTGCTCTGGCCCACGAGGAGTAGTCACGCAAAATTTAATTCTTCACGTTAATGCGCCCATTCCTACAAGTCTAATAGATTTATCAATCAACAAAACCGGGAGAAATCTTTCCCGGGGAGAAAGAGTTTACTCAGAAAATATTTCTGCCAATCCTTCTGAAATAATAGAGTTTTACATAACCGTCACTAATCCTTCTTCTCGAAATTTGACTAACATTCTTGTTAAAGACACCTTACCAGCTGTTTTCAGTTATCTGAATGGATCAACAAAAATTAATGGTCTCATTCAACCAGACGGAATAGCCCAAAATGGAATCTATTTGCCTAGTCTTAATGCTGGCGAAACAAAAGTGATTACTTTTCAGGTTTCAGTTAACAATGGTTATGGTACTTTCACTAACAACATTAACATTCAAGGGTTAGAAATTAATTCTAGAAGCGATTCAATGACTATTACTATTTATCCCAAGACTATTGACGCTTCTACCATTAAAACAGGAATGAATAATAGTTTGTTTTACTCTTTATTAGCTAGTTCTTCTTTGACTCTTGGTCTCTGGTATTATCTGAAATTTAACCCTAAAGGGAAACTGGCTTTTGCTAATTTGGAAACAAAAATAAGAGATTATCATCTTAGTAAAACAAGAAAGGAATTCTTAAAGAAATAGAAGGTAAGGAATTAAAAAAGAACGGATTTAAATCCGTTCTTTTTAATAACTATAAACAAAGGGTGACCAGAGGGATTCGAACCCTCGCTGGCAGTTCCACAGACTGCCGTGCTGACCATTACACCATGGTCACCATCTTAAACATCTTAAATTTGAAAAAAGTAATATTAATAATTAGAATAACATAAAAACGGGTTGATTTCAACCAAAAAAAATGTTAATCTAAATAATTAGCCCTCGTCGCTTAACGGATAGAGCACGGGCCTTCTAAGCCTGAGATGGAGGTTCGATTCCTCCCGAGGGCACAATAAAATTCTCATTGATTTTTTGGAAATTTTTTGATATAATTGCAACTGCCTAATAAAGAAAAATTAAATAGAAAATTAAATCTAATAAATAAAAATGAAAGAATTACCATCTATTTTGTCAGAAACAGTTCTTGTGCCAACTGTCATTGAAAAAACATCAATGGGAGAAAGAGCTTATGATATTTATTCCCGGCTATTGAAAGAAAGAATTATTTTTTTAGGAACGCCAATTGATGATACAGTGGCTAATATTATTATTGCTCAAATGCTTTTCTTAGAGCATGAGGACCCGAAAAAAGATATTCTTTTCTATATTAATTCTCCCGGTGGGTCAGTAACTTCCACTTTAGCCATTTATGACACAATGCAGTATGTCAAACCAGATGTAGCAACTTTTTGCATGGGAATGGCGGCTTCCGGAGCAGCTGTCCTTTTAGCAGCAGGGAAAAAAGGTAAAAGAATGGCTTTACCTAATTCAAAAATTTTATTGCATCAGGTAATGGGTGGAGCAGAAGGTCAAGCTAAAGACGTAGAAATTGCTGCTCAACAAATTGTTAAAGTAAAAAAACAGTTAAACCAGATTCTTTCTAGCCATACCAATCAACCAGTGTCGACAATAGAAAAAGATACTGATCGAGATTTTTGGTTGACACCAGAACAAGCAAAAAAATACGGACTTATTGACGAAATCATTAAAACTAAAAAATAAAATTAGCCCACAATTTTTAAAAAGTTGTGGGCTATTAAATTAATAACTTAATCTTTATTTTATTAATGATTCAGTTTAAAGGAGATTTTGGCTATTATCCTCCAGGAGAATGGCCAGAACAACAAAAAACTTCAGAAGAACAAGAGGAACAACAAAATCCAGAACAACAATTGGAATCAGAAAGAAAAGAGGCCAAAAAAACAAAAAAAGAAAAGATTATCAGTCCGGAAGAAAAACAGGAAAAAGAACAACAAAAAGAAAATCTCAAAAAATTTGAGGATAAATATTTATTGGTAAAAGAAATTAAAAACCCTCAGGAAAGGCTAACTTTTTATTTAGATTTATTAAAAGAATCAAAAAACCTTGAAGAAAAACAAGCCAAAAAAAAGAACAAGGAAATTATTGACGATGTTTTCAAAGAACTAGAAAAAGACGAACCCAGTTTTAAAGAAAAAAAAGAATTAACTAAAGATATCATCGTTGAAGAAAGTAAAAAAACAGCAATTCTTTCCAACTTAGTGAATGTTTGTTTAGAAAATCAGATTTTCTTCGCTGATAAAGAAGAAAGGACCAGTCTTTTTGATAAATGTTTTAATCTTTGGCAAAAAGAATTAAAAGAAGTAGATTTTAATACGATAACGAAAGAGCCAAAAACCGAAGAAGAGAAAAAAATAAAAATTATCGAAGACAATAATTTAAAGAATCTAGCTAATTTTAACCAGCAGGCAATAAAAACAGCTTTATTAATGAGTAATAACGTAGAAAAGAAATGGTTTGACGAGGAAACTTTAAGACCAATTCCGGAAAAAGAAAAAACAGAAATAGTAGTTAAGTTTATTAATCGTTGGCTAAAAGATAAAAATCCCTTCGAAAATATCAAAGACGATAAAGAATTGTTAAATCAATTAAAAGAAAAAAATATCTCCCCGGTTTTTAGTGAAAATGGCTATCAGGCTTGTTTTGATATTCTTTCTTTAAAAGGAGTTAGCTACCAAAACTTAAAAGAATTAATTGATAGTAATATTCAAAATGAAGCGCTGAAAAATAATATCGAGAAAGATTTGATTAATTTTGTTGATGTAAAAGACAAAGACAAAAAAGCTCAAGAAATAATCAAAAACTTTGGGGTTGATATTGAAAAAATTACTCCGGAAGAATCAGCCTTAGAAGGCATATCTAGCAAAACAGTTTTTGAATTATTTAACCAAGCTATTGGCTCAGATCCGGAATTTATTAAAAAAATAACAAAAATTTTAGAAAACCCCCAAAGCCGGGAAAAACTTAATGAGATTTTGAATAATTTTAAAAAAGATATTGAAAAAATTACTGAATCAACTGAATCAGAAAAAAAAGAAGAAGTGAAAAAAGCCACTGAAAAAGCCAAAGAAAGCTTATTAAAATCGGGTTTAATTTTAACCGGTTTGGCTTGGGTAATGCTTTGCGCCATAATCATTATTCAGGGAATAGAGTGGGCTAATAAAACTGCTAAACAAGCAGCTTCAGTAAAAATAAAACTGTGATTAAAATCGATTAATAATAAGGGCTAAAAACATTTTGTTCATCAACAATAAAAATTAATATTCATTTTACGCCTTTATCGGTCGAAAAAAATTAAAATATTTTTCAAAATTTTGTCCTATGGAACAAAATTTATTAAACTCTTTACCACCAGAAACAAAAAAACTTTTATTAAATTTATACAACAGTTTAATAGAAAAAACTACTCTTCAAATTTATAATAACCTTGACGAAGAAACAAAAGGAAATTTTGTCAGAATTTTAAACTCAGGTTCTGAAAAAGAAAAAGAAGAATTCTTAAAAAAATATTTTGCTGATTTTAAAAATCTCTTCTGGAAAGAGACAAAAAAAATCATCAGCGAAATTAAAAGTTTAGAAAACGAAGGTTTTTAATTTTTATTATCTGGTAAAAATTTGAGCGGCAGACCGGATTTGAACCGGCGGCCTCTTCCTTGGCAAGGAAGCGTTCTACCACTGAACTACTGCCGCCTGTATTTTATTGTAGAAATTTTAACATTATTCAGAAAAAAATTCAAATTGGATTTTCTTGACTTTTTAAAGAAAAAACCCTAAGATAGTAGCAATGGAAAAACAGTTAATTCAAGAACTTAAAAAGAAATTACTCGAGGAAAAAGACCTTTTAAAAAAGGATCTTTTAAAATTTGCTGATAAAGACAAAAAAATTCCTGACGATTACGATACTCGTTTTCCATACCTAGAAAGGTCTTCTGCTCCTGACGAGGACGCTGAAGAAGTAGAGCAATATGAGACTCTTTTGGCTTTAGAGCATTCATTAGAATTACGTTTAAAAGACGTTAATGATGCTTTAGAAAAAATAGAAAATGATCAGTATGGCGAATGCGAAAATTGCCATCAAAAAATAGAAATTGCCCGATTAAAAGCTAATCCAGCAGCTCGATTCTGCATGAAATGTTCCAACCAAAAAATGGCCTAAAATAACATTGAGCAATTTTTCAATTTTCAATGTTTGGACATCGCAAGTCGTTACTTCGTAACGACTTGCGATGTCGTTAATTAAACTTCCGATGTCAATAATTCAATTTTAACTATTTAAATTAAAAAACGGCGGGATAATAAAATGTTTGCTAAAATTTATTCCGCCGCTTTTTTTGGTTTAGATAATTTATTAGTGTCTGTTGAGGTTGATGTTTCTAATGGTCTTCATGCTTTTAATATTGTTGGTCTACCAGATTTAGCTATTAAAGAAGCTAAACAAAGAATTTCAGCTGCCATTAAAAACATTGGGGCGAAATCTCCTTTAAGAGCTAATAAAAAAATTACTATTAATTTAGCTCCAGCCGATTTTAAAAAAACTGGTTCTCATTACGATCTCGCTATGGCTATTGGCTATCTTGTTGCTTCCGGTCAACTAAAGTCATTTGTGACGGAGAAAAAACT
>Ga0208461_1003154_pt1 | contig 12780 bp, 14 predicted proteins | sample AD_JPNTR4_MetaG_FD_184448 | JGI IMG/M metagenome (GOLD analysis project Ga0208461, IMG submission 184448) | Active sludge microbial communities of municipal wastewater-treating anaerobic digesters from Japan - AD_JPNTR4_MetaG (SPAdes) (version 2) | ecosystem: Engineered > Bioreactor > Anaerobic... | reverse complement strand
CGCCCATAAAAGTCTTTAACTGCACCAGCCGATGCATCAGCACATCGTAGCTGTACTGACCTGTCACACCATTAGCATATGCGATAGTTGTTCGTGAACCAAATTCATCGTAGTAAACATTGTTTACGTAATCCATGCGCATGCCGTTGTAGTAGCCAAACACCTGCTTCACCTGCCCGCCGGTATCGTAGGCGTAATAGATGATAACATTGTTGCTGTAGACGATGGTGCGAAGCCTCCCAAAGTTGTCCCACTTCCAGGTGATGCTGTATTGCTTGCCATCGATGGTGCGGGTCTTCTTCACCACCTCGCCCAGGGCGCCGTAGCAGTACTGGTCAATTAATGTCCCAACGGTTTCCTTCGTTACCCGCCCCGCTGCGTTGTAGGCAGCACCCGGCGCTCCATACTCGTAGTATACATCGTCACCGGTTGGGTTGTCAAATACTTTATGCTTCTTCATACTTTCTTTTGTTGGGCGACAAAAGAAAGTATGCAAAGAAAAACGCCTTTTTCATTGCTATGGATATATCCGTTCCACGGCGGGTGCACAACGGGCTTCCTCGCCTGCCTTGACAACGATGTCGTGTAGTGTTGTCTGCGGCAGGCTGCCCTATCTTGCACCCGCATCCCAATGTGCTGGGCGTCCCTGCCCGGCTGCCGTATGCTTCCAGTAACACCCCACAGATTAAAGGCACGCACTCAAACATAGAAATCACTCTCTATTTTATCCTAACAGACATTCTCATTTACCATTGAAACTGTATGGATATTGCCCACTTTATCATAGGTATTATCTTAAAAACTTATTAATTATTGTAATAATTAATAATATACTAATAACAACTATTGAAAAATGAATATAGAATGGATCTCCATATGTAGGGTGATTATCAAGAAATTCACCTTTTTCTAAATGTTTATTAATAATTTTGTAAAAATATTTTACATATAAAATAATAAATAGAATGATGATAATTATTATAATTTTATCTACACTTGTCATTTTTTATTTTCTTCATTTTGTCCATGTTTATTTTGATAATCATTATATAAAAATAATCCAACTTTATATATAGCTTTTAACCCACCTCTAAAAATTTTACTGTTACCAGACATATTTTTCCCTTCTTTGATCATTTTCTTTTCAATTTGATATTTTTTTGCTGCACTTTTCCTCCCTTCTTCGCTCATGTCTCCTTTAGGGTGCCTGAATGCAGATTGTTTGTACTTTTCATTTAATTTTTTCTCTTTTATTTCTTTGTCAACTTCCATTGTTGTTTCATTAATTGTTTTATCAATAGCGATCTTAACTGCTTCTCCAGTAATATTATCTGCTTTATTGTTGCTTTTTTGTTCATTCATTAACATTTTCATTTCTTCTTCTGTTGTCACAATATCATATGACGGGTCTAACATTTCATCTAATAATAATGATATTATTTTTTCTACAATTTTAGCTAACACTTTTCCATCCGGGTCCACCAGTTTCACCGGATTATTTCCCGCGTAATGATATATATCCATATTTACTGCATTAAATACACCACCCAATCCCGCTAACTTCTTACTGCCATCCTGCTGTAAGTACCAGTAAAAATCATGTTCCGTGTCATAGTCGTTTGGTTTTGGGAAATACTTACCGTCCGCAAGTGCCGGATCTGCCGATATCCATCTACTTATCCGTGCATCGTAATACCGTGCACCAAAGTAGTATAATCCTGTTTCCGTATCCAATTCTTTGCCAGTGAATTTGTACGGCGTTGTATATGAATCTGATATTACTTTATCATTTTATAAATTAAAACTATTGTGTATTTTTCTTACGCTGTAACCTTATAACGATATTCTCCTCTTCCTTTAATATTCCTTTACTAATGCTTATCGTATAAAAATATCTATTCTTTAAGTTTTGTTGTTTATCATACTCAAAATCTGCTGCTGATATCTCCCACTCTGGACTGAATATATATACACCTTTATAAGTATTATTTGGATTTGTTAAAAACTCATCACGTGGATTCGGTACAAAAAATATATCATTTAATATCAATATCTTATCATTATTCCATTCTGTCTTTCCTTCTTCAGAAATGGCATCTAAGTTTGGCTCAAGATTTATAAAAACATTTTCGAAATACAAAATTTCCTTTTTCTTAATAAGAACCTTTTTTGTTTGGAATACAATGATACCATTGTTATCTGTTTCCCCCTCTTCCGTTAGTATTACCCTATCATGTATTTTTGGTTCTGGCTTCGGCAATAATCCAAATAACATTCTGTTCTCACCATACGCTGCTTCAACTGCCCTACATACAATTATCCCTGCCAATGGCTCATTGGTTTTGTCATCAACCACTTTAATTGTTATTGGTCTTACTTCTACTTCCTTTTTCATCATACTGCTACAATTTACTAATGTACTTATACTCACTATCATAATCAAATAGATAATTTGTTTCATTTCCTATTCATCCACCTTCTTTTTGAAAAACTCTAAAAATGCCTTTGTTGCCCACTCTGTAACATTTACTCTTGCTTTTCCTCCTTTCGGATCATCAGCTTCATTAGGATTCCCATTCAATTGCGGTGAATCATGGTACTTAAACAATGATATACCTAAAAAATTCACCTCCTTTGTTGCTCGTCTGTGATAAAAGAAAGTACGAAATTCTTTTTGTCTCGGTGATATTATTTAAACTATATCGCATTTCTCACTTTCTCATAATAGCTGATTACTAGTGCAATATAAATATCTAAATTTACTTTTTCTTTTTTCTTTTTTTCTCATTACTAAGAGAATAACTAAGTTTTTTTCGTAACCAGAAAAATATAACCGTCATGCAAACTGCTATCAAACAAACTAAAATTGTTATACTATCAAATTGTTTATCGATTATCCTCTCAGCTAAAACACCTATAAAAGCAAAAGTTATAATAGAAAAAAAATCTAATAACCATTCTTTTAAATTTTCTTTTAAGTAGAATAATATTATAACCAGAATTATAAATACTAAAATATATATGATCAAAATCATTTTTTATTTTCTTGGTTCCTTTCTTGGATATTATTGATTGTTGTTTGTATAGATTTTTTTGCTACAACAAGAGAGCTTGCCTTAATCCCAGTTTTCGCCATATCTTTTTTCGCTATAGCAACCTTTTTTGCAACTTTTGCTGTCTTTGCCGCATTTCTTACCTTTCCTGCTGCTATTGCTGCATTGCGTGCTTTCAAAGCATCATTTGCTACCTTAAATTTCTTTGCTGCTTCAACAAATTTCTTTCCTTGTACAATGGCTCCTTTTCCTGTTGCTCCTGCAAACGCACCTACAACTGCTGATATTGCTATATCAGAATAATCTAAGTTGTCCAATGCTTCTCTATCGGCTATTATGTTGGAAGCCGCTTGCAATGCTATTTCTGTTCCCACTCCAAAAATTGCACCTACAAACGCTCCTGGCAATGATACTTCACCATCCGGGTCCACCAGCTTCACCGGATTATCCCCAGCGTAATGATACACATCCATATTTACTGCATTAAACACCCCTCCCAATCCCGCTAACTTTTTGCTGCCATCCTGCTGTAAGTACCAGCAAAAATCATGTTCCGTGTCATAGTCGTTGGGTTTTGGAAAATATTTACCGTCTGCAAGCGCCGGGTCGGCGCTTATCCATCTACTTACCCGTGCATCGTAGTACCGTGCACCGAAGTAGTACAACCCAGTTTCCGTATCCAATTCCTTGCCGGTGAATTTGTACGGCGTTGTATATGAATCTGATGTTACTCTATCCTCCACCCATGTTTCGCCGTAGGGCAGATACTCTATACGCTCGTGGTAGCTCCCCTGCTGGGTGGTGAGTACACTGCTTGAGCCAAGGTGATCACTGGCGTAGTAATACGGTGTTGTTTAACTATATTCTCATTAAATAAACAATAATTGGAACCCCAATGTCTAAACTAATTATTCCATTTCATACAGTGGATAAATTACATCAGCAAATATTTTCGTTACTTCAGAATGATGTTTATCTAGTTTTTCTTCATCACAAAAAATTAACCTGATTTTATAATTACCTTTTATTTCAATTCTCTCTTGTATATCTCGTGAACCTAATCCCTCTAATTTAGCATAAAACTCCCCTTTAATAAAATCACCCATTTCTTTAACGGTAACATAATTTGAATCTGTTTCCTCAATTATCTCATAACGCCTCCCACCATATGGTTTTTTAAAATCAAGTATCACATACATGGGTTCATTATTACGCCTACTATCCCAAGGAATAGCAAAATACTTACTTCTCTTGTTGAATGGAAAAGCTAACAGGAAATGGAAAATAGGTGCCCCTTTACCTCCATATACTTCAATACCTATCATTGTTCCAATTTCTTCTAATCTATCATGAAATTTTAATTTTTTGTCATTTTTATTTACTTCGTTTTTTTCATATTCCAAAGGATAATAAATTGCAACTGGTACAACATTTAATATATATTCTTTATCTTTTAGTATAATTACCACTCCTTCCTCTTCATTTTCCCTTTTTAAAATGTTTTCTTTTTCATTCGAACACCACAGAACAATTGTTAAATTTAAAATGGCAACCTCTAATAATTAAAGATTTTTGTCATACATTAATTGACAGGGGAGAGTATGCGGACATAATTCACATAAATCAATCACAAAAAGGAGCGGATTATGAAACAGCGTGGATTATTTGATGAAATTGAAAGGCTTGAGGAATTAACAAAGCTTGGCGATCCGCTGGTAACATTGAATGAGAAGATTAACTGGGAATCGTACCGTACTATATTAAAACAGATTCGGATGGAAAATCCTGATAATATTAAAAACGCTGGTCGAAAGCCGTTTGATGAAGTAATGATGTTTCGCGTAATTATACTTCAAAGTCTTTATGGGCTTTCTGATGACCAGATGGAATATCAATTGAAAGACCGCAGGAGCTTTGAGCGGTTTGTTTCTGGCGGTGACACGCTATATCAGATGCCGGATGCGAAAACGATTTGGCTTTACAAGGAGCGATTCAAGGAACACGGCATTGCCAGGAAGGTATTCAGAAAGTTCAACCAGCAATTGGACAAAGCTCATTTAATGGCTCATTCTGGCCAGATTGTGGACGCATCATTTGTAGAAGTTCCACGACAGCGGAATAGTCGTGATGATAACGACCATATCAAAAAGGAGGGAACGCATCCTGAAGGCTGGAGTGATAATAAAAAGCGTCAGAAGGATGTTGACGCACGTTGGACCGAGAAGAATAAACAGAAGCACTTCGGGTACAAGAACCATATTGCAGCAGACAGAAAGAGAAAATTCATACTTAATTATGAGGTTAGTTCAGCGGAGGTTCATGACTCAAAACATATAGTTGGATTGCTTGGTAAGGCGCGAAACAAGAATGAACCGGTCTGGGGAGATAGCGCCTACCGCTCTGAAGAGATTGAGGAAATGGTAAGGAAGAAAGGATTTACCAGCAAGATTCACGAGAAAGGATACAGGGGCAAACCACTTACAGAACGCCAGAAAGCGAGCAATACGATGAAATCAAGAATCAGGGCACGTGTAGAACATATTTTTGGAAGCATCCACTGGCTCAAAGGGGATTGCATGCGATGCATTGGAATTGAACGGATTACCGAAGCGGTTGGCATTGTAAATTTGGCGTATAACATGAAGCGGTATTGTCTCTATGCATGATGCGGATGCCCTGTGATTTGCAAAATGCGTACCACAGAGCTATTGAATTTATTATTCTGGCTAAATTGGTCATAATTTTTTTGATGATTTACGGATTTTCTTTAAAATCAGGCGGCAATCTGTATGTAAAAGGAAATTTTTAGAGGTTGCCATAATAAAATAAATGAAGAATTAATACAGATTATCTTTCTATTAACAAAAGAGGGACATCATTGATGTCCCTCTTGCCAATAAAATTGAAGTTTAATTACTTCTGTGCTGGAGCTTCAGCTGGAGCCTGCTCTGCTGGCTGTTCCTGAACCTGCTCTTCTGGAGCTGGTGCTTCTTCTTTTTTGCAGCCAACAAATGCTACAGCAACTGCAAATACAGCGATAAGAATAAGAGATGCAATCTTCTTCATAATACTTTTACTCCTTTATAATAATAAAATTTATTTTATTGTTTATTACACAACCACAAATCACAACTATCAAAAAAAATCAAGTACTAATCAAAAAATTTTTTTGATATGCAGAACGGCATGTTGCCGATTCCCATACCACTATACTCAATAATTTTATTTCTGTATTGTTATCTTTTGAATATTGCCCCAGTTTGATACTCATCTTTTCATAGATAATCCTTGACAAATGTTCCGAGCTGGGATTTAAACTTTTAAATGCATCGACGTCATTTAAATTTTTATGATCAAATTCATCCAGAACTTCTTTAATCATGGCTTTAAGATCATGGAAATCAATCATTATTCCTATGTCATTGAGCTTTTCACCACACACCGATATTTCAATCTTCCAGTTATGCCCATGAATATTTTCACATCTGCCTTTATACCCTATAAGCTGGTGGGCGGCTGAGATATAATCTTCAACTGTTAGTATATACATGGTATTTTCACCTCGCAACAATATAATAATGCATGGAATAATATTATAATCAAATCAATATAATTGTAAACTTGTTTTAACAATATGGAGCAATACACAACCTTCCGATACCACAATGCCACAATAATAAACTACTATCACCTTTACTGAACCATACAAAAACTATAACCAGTTCAACAATACGTATACTATCACCATGATTTCAATTCTTCTATTGACAACAATCTGCCCCATGAATAATTACCTGAATCTTTCAGGCAAGCATGGTTACTATCCTTGCAACCTTTTCTATTTCTCGTTTTGTCAGAGCAGGATACATTGGCAATGAAAACAGCTTTTTGGACAATCTATCACTATGAGGAAAATCAAGATTACGCAGTTTCATATACTGATGCAGTGGCACATCAATTGGATGATAAATCTCTATTGCATTTTTTTTAAAGTACTTATCAACAATATCTGGCTGAGCATCAAACAAAACAGGAAATACCTGATAGGTAAAGTGCTCACTAAAAGCATAAAAGGTACTGTGATGGGTTTTACTCAATGCATCGTAGTATATGCGAGCTATATAACGCCTTCGTTTAACAAAATCCTTTAATTTAAGCAACTGATTTATACCCATTGCAGCGTGCACATCACTCATGCAATATTCAAATCCAGCAATATGTTCACGGGGCATTCCATTCCGTATATCGCGAATATATGAAAAATAGCGCGAATTATTGGTAAATATCATACCACCCATTTCCGTGGTAATCATCATTGATGGAGCAAACGATGCAACTGCAAATGATGGCGCTGTATCAAAAAGCTCGCCAGCATCCATACCAATAGCATGGGAAATATCAAGAATGCATGGAATTGCACTATCATTAAGGTCTAACTGCGCTGGAAAGCCAAATGTATGCCCAATAACTATCGCTTTTGTTTTTTGTGTGATAGCTCCCTGTATATTTTCTATTGATGGATGATAACAGTTTTCGGCAATATCAACCAGAACAGGGATAGCGCCAACAACATGGCATGCCTTGAGCGGTGCAGCATCAAAATATGATGGAATAATAACCTCATCACCGGCTGTAATACCAAGAGCAGAAAATATACAATGGTAAGCTCCATAAATTGAGTTGGTAGCAAGAGCATACTTTAAGCCAATGGTAGTGCTCAATGCCTGCTCAAACTGCTTAACAACAGAACCCGAAGCTAAATTATCCTGGATAAGACAATCCAGCACTCCTTCTAATTCTTTTCGTGTAATGGTTGGTTTACTTGCAACTATCTTCATAACATATTTTTTTAAACTTTTAATCAAAGGTAACCTTGCGGATTACCTCTATTTGGTCAAGCATCATTTTTTATTTTGAAAATTAAATAAAGCAGTATTTACATAATTCCGATAATTACTATGCAGATACCCCGGATGACTGTCTGTATAATTTCATGGCTTTTACAAGGAGGAAATTTATGCGTAATTATCCAGTATATATAGTATGGGCGATAGTTCTCATGATCAGTCTTTTGTCATCATGTGCGCCCAACAGCGTTATGACCAAACGCAACGATACATTTACCTTTGGGCAGAATGAAGAAAATTCTACTGCAAATGATTCGCCTGTTTATTCAGACATGAATCCAAATGTTTCAGCCACAAACACCGATGAAAAATCAAACTACTATCAGGTTGGCATGGCAAGCTGGTATGGAAGAGAATTTCAAGGAAGATTGACTGCATCTGGCGAACCATTTGACATGAACAAATATACTGCTGCTCACCGCACGCTTCCCTTTGGCAGCATCATTATGGTAACAAATTTAGAGAATGGGAAAAAAATACAGGTTACTGTCAACGACAGGGGGCCATTCAAAAAAAACAGGATACTTGATGTATCATATAAAGCTGCCAGAGATCTGGGTATGCTTGAAAAAGGTGAAGCAAAAGTGGGGATATCCGTAGTATCATATGGCAATGATTCGCAGCCGGGTAACAAATCCAGTGATGTTGGTGTATTTGGAGAAGCTGTTGAGGATACTAACTATCAGAAAAACACCTATGAACAATCAAGCATTGGAAGTGGCATTGCAATACAAACCGGGGCATTTTATTCAAAGCTCAATGCTGATAAATTAAAAGAAAAGATAGAAGGGCTTGTTGATAAACCAGTTGTAGTTGTAAAAGAAGGTTACTTTTATAAAGTGCGAATAACCAACCTTGATGAAAATCAAATTAGTAAATATAGAAAAATTTTAAAAAAGAACGATATCCCATCATACAGGATAAGTATAAGTGATACCACCGATGAGGCGCCTTAAAAAAGCGCCTTTTTTATTATCAGTGTACTATATTCCTAATATTTATAAATGATTAATAGTACCATTAATAATTCGTTTACCGTATTTTTTTAGATACGATTATATTCGATAGTTATTGGTAATATATAAATAACTCCGGGAAAAGGAATCTATGAACATTGGATAAACTACCTGTCACCATCAAAGATTGAACGTTGCTTAAACTCCTATGCTGAGCACTACGAGCCACCCCTGAACACCTTTATCTTTCTCTTTATTAACATTAACGATTCTGCAAAGAAGCAAAATGCCGTATGCAGGCATTTACCTGTATTCCTTACCGCAAACGAAGTATCGAAAAGAACTGGAAGCAGAGGCATCAGTCAATACCATATGGGACCGCCCTCTGAAGTGTTATTGCCTACACAATAAATGGTAATTAGCTTGCGATCATACATCTATATTTAATATTGGATATTTAATCCACATCCCTTACTTTTCATTGAAAAATATTATTATCTATGCCACTCCTGTAGAGTAGTATGCGCACTAGTCTGGAGTAACATTAAGCAAAATTATCCTATGGTTGCAAAAAAAATTGTCATTGCCATAATAATTCTTGGTGGGGTTACATTTTTTTTATTGTGACTACACTATCAACTCGATTGTGTAACCTGTGCTAAATAATAAATCGCCTTTTGACTGTTCCCCTGAAACAGGTAACACAGGCTTAATGATAGCAGCGATTCTGCTTCAGGTGTTGTTCTAATGTGCTTTTCCAGGTGCTTAATCTTTGACGCAATATCGCCCTTACTATCATTAAAAATTGTTTCAGGAACTGTCGCTACAAACTCATCAAATTTTTTAAATTCTTTCTTCTGTAATGAAAAATGTATAAGTTCAGCGCTCTCATGTCTGGCACATTTCAAAATTATATCCTGTGCTATATCTTTGAAGCGAAATGATTTGTAATAACCTTCATATTTACGCAAATAATATAATGCGCCACTATAATTTTTTTGTTCATAGAAAAGAAGGACAATGGCTGTCAACGCAACTTTATTTTCAGGATTTTTTTCCAGTACTTCCTTGAAACATGCAAGAGCTGCTTTATAGTGATTTAACTTACTAAAAGCTATACCTTTTACAAGCAAAGCTATTACAAAATCAGAGTTCAATTTTTTACATTGATTCAAAGCCACTATTGCTTTTTTATACTGTCCAATCCTGAAAAAAAGGGTACCTATATTGAATAGCACAATATAATCCTCTTTAAGCTTAAGTGCTCCCATAAAGCTATCCAGAGCTTCACTATAACGTTTCATGCGATAATACAATGACCCTAAATTTAACAAAGCTGCTCTGAAGGAATTATCCACGGTAATAATAGATGTATATAACGTTAATGCTTCATGGAATTTACCCTCTTGCTCCAGTTTCAGCGCTTCTTTAAACTGTTCAAGTAAATCCATTGTTTATCCTTTCATGGTATGATGTATTCTATACCATTTACTATCGACATTTTACTTAAAGAGGGCAACTCTATTTCTTCCCATCTGTTTTGCCTTATATAAAGCCTTATCAGTACGTGCTATGAACCCCTTGGTGTCCTTATCCTTATTGGGGTCATACTGTGCAACACCTATGCTGATAGTTACATGCAGAGCATCTTCCTGCCCTTTAAATTGATGTTGCTCAACCAATTTGCGCACCCTTTGAGCAACAATTCCTGCCTGCTCAAGATCTGTCTGCGGCAAAATTACTGCAAATTCTTCCCCACCATACCGTGAAGGGATATCCATCTTACGTAAATCTTTTAAAAAAAGTTGAGCCACCTCTTTTAAAACGCTATCACCCTGCACATGCCCATAGGTATCATTGAATCGTTTAAAATGATCAATATCACTAATTAAAAGCGATAGCGGAACATTATATCGCTGACTGCGCTTCATCTCTTCAATGAGGCGGATTTCAAAATAATGATGGATATATAGCCGTGTCATACGGTCAAGTGTTGACATCAAATACAGACGTGAATTTTCAACAGCAACTGCGCCAAAGCGGGCAACATAATGTAAAAATTCTTTTTCTGAATTGGTAAACCCTTCCCCTGATATCTTTTTCCCTAAAAGCAAAATCCCCATCAATGAATCTTTTGATTTCAATGGTACTACAATATAAGGATTTAAGAATGCTATTGCTTTTAAATCCTCAACAATATCCGGCAATTCCAATAGCGTTTCGTATTCTATAGGATATGGGTTATTAGCAAGAAATCCAATTAATGGGCTGGTTTCAAGTAACACGATACCATTCTTACATTCAGTATCATACCCTTTGGTCATGTGTATGTAATAATCGTTTACATCAATATCCTTCTGCAAAAGAAGTGCAACCTGCTCTACAAACATCTGACCAATACAACTGTATAATAACGATTCAACCAGGCTTTCAAATTGCAGATTGGAAGAAAGGCTTATACCCATTTCCAGAAGGTTGCGAAGGTCATATACCTTTTTTTCAAGTCCTGCAAACGTTTCAGGCGTTAATTCTGTTTCTTCAAAAAAAGTTAAGCCATTATCTTCCATGACTATCCCTTAAATTTTTCTTGTTTTTTTTACGGTACCAATACGTTATGACTCTATTTATGCATAGTATGTCCCATGCATTGTTTTGTTAAAACAAATTATAATAGATTAATTTCTAAAAAAATTATATACTAATTAAAAAAAATGTCAACAATTATATCATGGCATGATATAATTTATTCATAATTCAATATAATTATTATGATAACAATAAAGATTACGCTAAAACATGGTGCAAAAAAACCTGATTACGTAACACACAGTGCATCAGGTGCTGATATATATACTTTTCTGGATAAACCGGTCATTCTCCAGCCCTTCCAGCGGGTATTGATACCAACCGGATTATCCATTGAATTGCCACCAGGCTATGAAGCACAGATACGACCGCGAAGTGGACTTGCTATTAATCATGGCATTACCTTACTCAACACACCGGGGACTATTGATGCAGATTATCGTGGTGAAATAAAATTAATTGTTATTAATCTAGGTGAGAAACCATTTACCATAGAGAACAATATGCGCATTGCACAGATGATCATTGCTCAAACAGTACCAGCTACCTTTACAGTAGTAGCTGAACTTTCAGATACAAAACGAAATGACGGAGGCTTTGGACACACAGGCTTATGAAAGAAAAGAAGATACGAATTATTCCTATAGGCGGACTTCATGCCATTGGCGGCAATATGCTTGTTATTGAGTACGACAATGAGATGCTCATCATTGACTGTGGTATATCATTCCCCAATGGTGAAACACCAGGGATAGATTTTATGATCCCTGATTTTACCTATGTTCTGGAAAACAAGCATAAAGTTAAGGGTATAATCATTACTCATGGTCATGAAGACCATATTGGTGCTATCCCGTTCTTTCTCCAAAAAATTAACGTTCCGGTATATGCTACAAAGCTTACCCTGGGACTTGTTGCAAGCAGGCTTGCCGAACGGCCGGTAAGCCAGCATACATTTATCGAGATTGAACCCAGAGATACCATCCATATTGGTCCATTTATCATTGAATTTTTACTGGTTAATCATTCTATCATCGATGGTGTGGGGCTTGCCATAAAAACACCGCTTGGTATAATCATCCATACAGGCGATTTTAAAATAGATTATTCTCCGGTTGATGGAAAGGTTGCCGATCTGCATCGTTTTGCCGAGTACGGGCAGCAGGATGTGCTGCTCCTCATAAGCGATAGTACCAATGCAACAAAGCCAGGGTACACACCATCCGAAATTATATTAAAAAAGAAGCTTCTGGAAATATTTGCCAGATCAAAGGGACG
>Ga0208461_1003145_pt1 | contig 12798 bp, 8 predicted proteins | sample AD_JPNTR4_MetaG_FD_184448 | JGI IMG/M metagenome (GOLD analysis project Ga0208461, IMG submission 184448) | Active sludge microbial communities of municipal wastewater-treating anaerobic digesters from Japan - AD_JPNTR4_MetaG (SPAdes) (version 2) | ecosystem: Engineered > Bioreactor > Anaerobic >... | reverse complement strand
GAATAAACCTCCTGATTATCCGGATTGACGGCAATCGCCTGATCAAATGCCTGCGACGCGCTTTGAATGTCGCCCTTGATGATGCCGATATTTCCCAAAGCCACAAATGCCTTGTAGTCTTTTGGGTCTATGCGGACGATGCGTCTAAATTGACGAGCCGCCTCGTCGTAGCGTTCATAACGCATGAGGATTTTGGCATAGAGCTCAATCAGACTGGAGTTGCTTGTCGCCCCGTCTTCCGAAAGGTTCTTGTATCCCGCAATCGTTTCCATCTCTAAAAAATTCAAGAACTCTTTATCCTTGACCAGTTCCTGTAGAGAAAGAGTGGTGGATGTGATGCCCTGTTCTTGAATCTCCGCCGCTTTTTGGTTGCTGTATTTGCGGAGCGCCTGCAAATGCAGAAACGACTGAAACCCTTTGAGTAATTCCGGATTATCCGGCGCAGTGCGCAATGCCTCAAAATAAACCCGCTGCGCCCCCTCATAGTTCCTGTTTTCCTGAAAAATCCGCGCAAGGTTCGTGTAGGAGTTCACAAGATTCGGACGGTAATGGACAGCCTTTCCATATAAATCAAGGCATTTATCAACATCGCCTTTGATAGCATAAGCCGAGCCCAACATAACCAACGCCATGATATCTCTCGAATTCAGCGTTAGTATTTTTTCATAAACCTCCACCGTCTTATCCAGATTGCCCATGAACTGGTAGTAATTGTTTCCCAGCGCCTGCAGCGATTCCATATTATTCGGTTCGTAGGCGAGTATCTGCCGATACGACATTTCCGCTTTAACATAATCGCGATTTGCCTCGAATATTTTTGCCAACAGCAGATGAGCGGGGGTGAACTGGGAATCGGTCAGGATAATCTCCGTGCAAATCTGAACGGCTTTATCATTTTTGTTCATGAGAAAATAGCTCTGGGCGATTTTATAGCGCGCCCTCAGCGAACCCGGATCCGCCTCATGCGCCTTTTGAAACATCTCAACCGCTTTGGCATATTTGAATTTCTGGATATACATCTGACCGAGTAAGTAATAGCTGCGCGATTGTTTAAGAGTTTTAATGACGGAAGTGTCCGTATCATCTGCGGAATACATATCGGAGGCAAAATCGAGCAAACCAAAATTCTCCAGATCCTCCCTGTTTAACAAATCGGCAATCACAGATGATGGCGTTTGCTCTGACGCCGCGTTAGAGGCTGAAAGAAAAATTGGCAACGCCAAGAGCGCCGCCGCAACCAGTGTTATTTTGATTTTATGCATTTTCCCTTTATCGCATTTAATATATGGGAAATTTCTTAAAACGAGAGTCCGAATGTCAAGATAAGGCTTTCATAGAATTTCAAAATTATTAATGGGCGGTGTTGCGGCTTGAAAGCTCTCTTGCAATCATCGCGCCCACTCGGGCGTTGTTTTTTATCAACGCAAGATTCGCTTTCAGGCAGCGCCCCCCAGTTATTTCATTCATCTGTTTCAAAATGGCTGGCGTTACATCCCGCCCATGAACATCGCATTCTTTCTTGATGAACGCCTCCGCCTTCGCAAGGGCTGCCTCAACTTCCGCGCTCGAAAGCGCCGCCTTCGCAGGCACAGGCACAGCCGTCAGCAGGCTTGTTTTATGTCCCAGCGCTTCCTGCGCCATGAACACCGCAACCGCTTCCTCCGGCGAGTTGACGCGCATATCCACCCTATAGGGACTTTGCCGAATATAAAACACCGGAAAAGAATCAGTCTCGTATCCAAGAACGGGGATTCCCATCGTTTCCAGATATTCCAGCGAGGCGCGCACATCAAGGAGCGATTTGACCCCCGCCGAAACAACAATCGCGCGATAACGGCTGAGCGCCGTCAAATCCGAGGATATATCGAACGATTCGCCAAAACCCTTGTGAACGCCGCCGATTCCTCCCGTGACAAAAACTCCGATACCTGCAAGAGAGGTTGCCATCAACGATGTGGAAACGGATGTTGCGCCCCATATTCCGCGCGCGCAAACAGCGGCGATGTTGCTCAAATTGGTTTTCACAATGTCCTTGCGGATAGCAAATTGTTCCAATTCTTTCTCATCCAGACCAATTTTCAGCTTGCCGTCAATGATGCCGATTGTGGCGGGAACCGCGCCCTCGCCCCGAATGATGTCCTCACACTCCTGAGCCATTTTTAGATTTTCAGGGTAGGGGAGCCCAAAGGCAATAATCGTGGATTCGAGAGTCACAACCGGTTTATTTTGGGCAACCGCCGCCTGCGCCTCATCGCCCAGCGCGACTGCATCGGATATCTTTTTCATAAATATATCCTTTTACGAAATTATTGTTCTGATTAATCCAAGCATTTTAATTCATTGCAAGAAATTTGATGACACAAAAAGCCGGGATAAGTTTTAACATATAAAATTTTCTCATTGCGCGCATGAATGAAATCATAGAAACAAAACTTGCTTTAATGCCAAAAAAAACCGTCATATAAAAAATATGAACAGACTCCAATCATTTCAGATAGAGCGGCTTGAGGGGAATGAAGAATTCATAAGATTGCGCGAACGCCTTGAAAAAGGCGAAAAGGCAATCCCGATTTGCGGGCTGGCAGGGTCTTCGCTTGCCTATATACTCGCCGCCTTGTGCAGCAAACGCTCCCACCCCTTGCTCCTCATCGCCTCCAATCGAGAACGCGCCGAGCAAATGGCGGACGACATGCAATTTTTCGGCGTGCAGAATGTTTTTCATTTCCCCGACACAGAAACGCTGCCCTACGAGTTGGATGAGCCACATGTTGAAATAGCGGCGCGCCAGATTGAGTCTTATGAAATGCTCTGCCGCATCGCAGACGGCGAGGAGTTCGCAGAAGGCAAGGCGCCCGTCATTATCGCCCCGCTGGAATCCCTGCTGCAAAAAATATTGGCGCCCGAATTCTACAGACAAAAAAGAGTTCGTATCCGTTGGGGGCAAACTCTGGACATCAATGACCTATGCGCCCGACTTGTGGACATCGGTTACGAGCGCTCCGCCGTTGTTGAAGCGCGGGGCGAGTTTAGCGTGCGCGGCGGCATCATTGACATCTTTGCCCTCCCGATGGAAAACCCAATCCGCATAGACCTTTTCGGACGCGAGGTGGAATCCATTCGTCCTTTCGATTCCTTCACCCAGCGCTCCTTTCAATTGAAGGACACGCTCGAGGAGGTTGCCATTCCTCCCGCCAAACTTGTCGCGCTGACGAGAAAATCCATTGAGGCAAACATCAATCTTGCCGTCCTTTTGGATTATCTTTCTGCCAATGCCCTGATTGTTCTGGATGAGCCGGACGCCTTTGAGCCGCAATCGGAACGATTTGAGCAGCTTGTGGAGCAGCAGTATTTCGAGGCAAGCGCGCATAGCGAACAACACACCCCGCCGGAGCGGCTTTACAGCAGCTGGAGCGCCCTTCATCCGCGTCTCGGCGCCTTTGCGGTTATTTCGCATAGCCAGCTTTCTGTTTTAGAAACAGGCGGCGCTAAATCAATTCGCTTTGCCTCATCCTCATTTGAAGATGTGCGCCCCTCATTTGAACACTATCTCGAATTGATAAAAACAAGGCAGTTGGCGGACTATCACATCAATGTGGTCTGCGACAATGAAGGACAGTTGCAGCGCTTTGATGAGTTATTGCGCGAGCATGAGATTTCCGCCGCATCGTTTATCCCCGGTTTGAAACAGGATTTGAAGTGGTCGCCCGAAGTGGGCAAAGGCGGACTGCGGGATATTGTCCTTTCGATTGGCAATCTGCACGAAGGATTCAGCCTCTCCGGCGCGCAGACGCTTTTTATCACAGACCGAGAGATTTTTGGACGCTACAAAAGGCGCCATGTCTATCGCCGTGTTTATAAAGGCGCGCCCATCGCCGCGCCAACGGAGATTGCCCGCGATGAATTTGTTGTTCATGTGGATCATGGCATCGGCAAATTTCTCGGCATCCGCACTCAGATGATTGACGGACGCAAAGTTGACCTGCTCGAAATACTATACTCTGATGATGCGCGGCTTTTGGTGCCGGTGGATAAAATCAGACTCATCCAAAAATATTCCATCGTGGAAAATGTCCAGCCCTCGCTTGATGAACTCGGCTCTAAGGCGTGGCTGGCTCGCAAAAAAAAGACAGAAGAAAAAATTGAGCAGATGGCAGATGAACTCCTCAACCTTTATGCCCGCCGCACCATCGCCAATGGATATTCTTACTCATCCGACACCGTCTGGCAGAGCGAGTTTGAATCTTCGTTTATTTATGAAGAAACGCTGGATCAGTTGACTGCTATCGAACAGGTCAAGCGCGACCTTGAAATGGATAAGCCGATGGACCGCCTTGTTTGCGGCGATGTTGGATACGGCAAAACAGAGGTCGCGCTGCGCGCCGCTTTTAAAGTTGTGCAAGAAGGCAAACAAGTTGCCGTACTTGCGCCCACAACCATCCTCTGTCAGCAGCATTACAACACATTTTCCGAGCGCTACGCCGAATATCCTTATAAGGTGGAGATGCTGAGCCGATTTCGAACCGCCTCAGAACAGCGAAAAATTCTTGAACGAGTCAAAAACGGCGAAGTCCATGTCATTGTCGGCACGCACCGTCTCCTTTCAAAGGATGTGGCATTTTCAGATTTAGGGCTGGTCATTGTGGACGAAGAGCAACGCTTCGGCGTCCAACACAAAGAGCGTCTCAAAGAAATGCGCACGTCTGTGGATTTTCTGACGTTGACGGCAACGCCGATTCCGCGCACGCTTTATATGGCGCTTTCAGGTCTGCGCGACTTGAGTATCATCAACACCCCGCCGCCCAATCGCCTCCCCATCAAAACCAGAATGATTCACTGGGACGATGAACTTATTCGCGAGGCAATTCTGCGCGAATTGAATCGCGGGGGTCAGATTTTTTTTGTTCATAACCGCATTCAGAATATTGATTACATCGCCGAACGATTGAAGAAAATCCATCCTGCTTTGCGCATCGCCATCGCTCACGGTCGTCTCAATGAAAACGAACTGGAACATGTGATGCTCGATTTTGTTGACCAAAAATATGACGCCCTGCTTTCAACCTCCATTATAGAAAACGGTCTCGATATCCCCAACGTCAATACCATCATCATCAACCGCGCCGATGCCTTCGGATTGGCGCAACTCTATCAACTGCGCGGGCGCGTCGGCAGAGACGTCAAACAGGCTTATGCTTATCTCATCACCCCCGCCGGCGAGGCGATTACCGACGCCGCCATCCGCCGTCTGGCGGCTATTAATGAATTCACCGAACTTGGCGTCGGATTCAACATTGCCATGCGGGATTTGGAAATTCGGGGCAGCGGCAATCTGCTGGGCAAGGAGCAACACGGCTGCATTGTCTCTGTGGGATTTGATTATTACTGCTCCCTTCTTGAAAAAACCGTCCGCCGTTTAAAGGGAGAACATGTTGAAGATTTGCAGCCGCCTGAAATAAAATGGAATGTGGAGGGCTATCTTCCCGCCGATTATATCCCTGTTGAATCGCAACGCGTGGGAATATACAAACGCCTCTCGGAGGCTCTGAAACGCAATCAATTGCAGGACATCAACGATGAACTCAAAGATCGTTATGGCGCCATCCCCCTGCCGGTGGAAAACCTTATCAAAGTTTCGGAATTGCGCATTGCCGCAATGGAACGGGGCGTCAGACGTATTATCGAAACGCCGCAGGGTTATAAATTAAGCCTTCGCGCCGGCGCTGATATCGCCGAGTTTTCGCGCAACCTACAAGAGTCCCGTCGCTCCATTAATGATAAAGCCCTCATTAAAGCCGAAGATGATGAAACGATTGTTGTTCAATATGCAAACTGGAGAAAACTCCCGCGGCTTGAAAAAGCAATTCATCTGTTAAGCGCAAAGGATGCCCAGGAGTAATATCTTGTGAAGCGGAAAATATTTTGCATCCTGTTATTTTTAACGCCTCTTTTATTAACAGCGGATCAGATTGTTCTGAAGAATGGCGGCGTGATTAATGGCAGGATTGTGGTAAAAACAGAAGAAAAAATCACCATCCGCAGCGCCTCCGGCGAGTTGACCATCTCGATAAATAATATTCGCCAATGGCGCATGGAAACGTCCGCCGAAAATTTTTTATGGGATGCCGATGCCCGCCTTGCCTTTGGCGACCTTGATGGGGCGTTGGTTGCGCTCGCCCAATCCCTTGCCGACGGTCTTTCTTATCCGGATTTAATTCAGTTTATTCTGCCCAGAAAAGAATCTATTGAAAAAATATTTGCGGAAAAAAAAGATAACAGAAATAAATATGGCGCGCAGATACTGTCCCTGTTTCCCGCAGACGGCATCGCTTATTTCAAAGACAACCCAACCAGCGCCTCGATGGAATTTGCATATTACATTGCTCGGATGCTCGCACAGAGCAACCAGCCGCAAAGCGCCGCCCGGCTTTACATGTCTCTTTCGCATGATTGGTATGAAAAAAATAAACTAAACCAAACCGCTGCCGTCAATTTCCTCAAAAATGAAATCTTGCGCCTTGCCATGAGCGGAGATTATGACGGCGCTGTGGAAATTCTGGAATATCTGCAGGAGGTTGACCACGAACTGGGACGCTCCAGCAAGATTTTGCTTTATTTGAAATGGGCGGCGCGCCTTCGAGAACAAGGACAGTGGGAAGAGGCGGCGGATATTTATCAAACAAAAATCCAAGACATCTCGCGCGAATTGGCTGCCAATCGCTTCTCCTTTCTCCTCGATTATATTACCGGCGCGGCAAAAAAAGATTCAGATTGCGAAAGAGGAATCAAACTGCTCCAAAAATATGGAACCCTTTTGTCTCCCGACGAAAAATCTAAACGGTTTGCGGAACTTTCAATCGCCGCGGGCAGAATCGCCCTTGATGATAAACGCACCACTGCGGCTCGCGCTCTATTTCAATCCGCGTTTGAGGAACGCGGCGCAATTGACGAACGGCTCCTTTTGCTTTGCGATTATAAAGAACGCGCAACGCAACTAAAGCCGGATGATTATCTCGGACATTACAGGCTTGGATTGTTTTGCAGAAAATCCAATCTCGAATGCGAGGCGAGGCACCATTTCAATCTTGCGCTTGCCTCATCGGAACTCAAAGAAGAGGCGATGAATGAGTTGGCGCTTCTGACATCAAAAGAACGCCTTAAGTCTATGGCGGATGCCATAAAATTGTTTGACATGAATGAATGGGCGGCTTGCCTTGACCTGCTCCAGCCTCTGTTGAATGATACAACGACAACGCAAGGTTTGGAAGAAGCCGCGCGTCTTGCATCGCTCTGCCGGCAAAAAATGCAAGCGGAGGGCGAAAAACGACCCGCCAAGGCGATTGTCCTTTTCCAACAGGCGGAAAGGTTTTTCATCTTTGAAGATTATGAACGCGCGCTCGAAAAACTGGAAATCATCCTGCGCTCATATCCCGACGTCCCCGTTGCAAGACAGTCAAAAGAACTAATGCAACGGGCTAAGCAGCGCCGCGATCTTGCCCGCCTCGAAGGAAAAGAGCCGCTCTCAACAGGAAAAGTTATTAAACCGGAATATACTCCTCTTGACGCCGGCGAATTAAAGTCCCAGATAAACAATCTGCTTGATTCATTGAATGAGAAATAATTTATGAAACAATGGAAATATGCAGATTTGCCGTGGGTGGAAAAACAGGGGGGCTGGCTCCTTTCGCTCTTCATCCATCTTGCAATATTCTCGTTTCTTTTGACCTATTCGCCATCAAGCAAAATCTCCCGCAACAGGGCATATCCTCGCCAAATATTTCTCAAGTTCTCCGCGCCGAAAGAAAACTCCGCCGATTCCTCGAAATTGCCTGAACCCGCCCGCGCCACTCAGGCAATGGAGCCGGAGGCATTGTTTACGGAAACTGCGTCTGCAAATCCGTATGAACATCCCGCCGTGCCCCATCCATACGAATCCGCCATCGCGGAATTTCGACGAGAACAGGAAGATGCCGCAAAAGAACTTGCGCAATCCTTTGCCGGTCTGCGCGGCGAAATCGAAAGACGCGCCCCCGCAGAAACCAAAGCGGCGCCGGCGGATGTCAGTTCCATCGGCGCGGCGCAGGGAGCCGTCCGCGTGTTTGACATCTCAAAAGTCCCCGAAGCCGTCGCCGCGACAGTCCTTGAACGTTATGATATAAGAATATCGCAGAAGTATATGGATGGCGGCGCGTTCAATCCAAATTACTTAAGCAGCGCAAGGCTCCGCGATAAAACCTTTGTCAATGTTGCAGGTTCAGGTTTTTATGAAGTCTTTGAAGTATCGCGCCGCGCCGTCCAACGCCTGATCCTTCTTGAATCAAGGGAAATGGCGGTGCGCGGTCTCAACCCTGATAATACCCGCGTCATTAAGGTTGTCTTCGGCATCATTGAACTGAGCGGCGGCATCGCCCAAAACGAACAAAACGATTCAAAAGGCTATGATCTGGGCATCACGGAATTTCAGTTCGAGGAGATTAAATAGAACTATGCGCATATCTGAGATTTTGAAAGAATTAAATCAACTCATGGAAAAGGGCGATAGCGCAGCGCTGGCAACCATCATTGCCGGCGAAGGCTCCACACCGCGTAAAATCGGCGCAAAGATGCTCATCCGTCCGGATGGCTCAACCATGGGAACAATCGGCGGAGGAATCGTTGAGGCGCAAGTCATCAAACGCGCTGTTGCCTCGATAAAAAACCGATGCCTGGAAGTGGCATCATATAATCTTAGGGCAATTAATGACCCAGATACCGATATGCGTTGCGGAGGAAGTATGACAGTCATGATTGAACCGGTAATCCCGCCCGATCCCGTTTTCATATTCGGCGGCGGACATGTGGGGTTTGCCATCTATAACATCCTATCCACACTGGATTTCAATATCACTATTGTGGATGACCGAAAACTTTATGCCGCTTCCAAACGGTTCCCTCTTGCTAAAAAAGTCCTCTGCGCGCCCTTTGATAAAGCGTTTGAAAAAATCGCAATCAACGAACAGTCTTATATCATCATCTGCACTCGGGCGCATAAAAATGACGAAGACTGTCTGCGCCAAGCATTCAAAACACCCGCCTGTTATATTGGGATGCTGGGCAGCCGAACAAAAGTGGCGGCGTTCAAAAAGATTCTGCAAGAAGACGGCGTCCCGAAACGCAGAATAAATCAACTTCATTCCCCCATCGGACTCTCCATCGGCGCAGTCACGCCGGAGGAGATCGCCGTCAGCGTGGCTGCGGAACTGATTCAATTCCGCGCAAACCGCTCCCATGCGTGAAACATCTCGACAAAAATTAAAAAACGTCTTGACGCCTTATCCTTAAATATTTCTAAAAATCATCTCAGTTGTATGATGGAAAGGCTTTTTCTTGGAAGGCGGAAAAAATGGCTCTCTGGATGGCGGCGAAACGTTAGAATGGAACGTTTACCCCGCCCGAAGCCACCCGCGCAAAACCGCGATCGCCTTATGCGTTATTGCGGCTTTTTGCCTTTTTGTGCTTTGGCGCACAAACGCTGTCATCTGGGCGGTTTTTTCAGCCGCTGTGCTTTTTCTATCCTTGAGCCGCTTTTTTTTGCCAACCCATTATACCCTAACGCCGGGGCATCTGATTATCAACTTCATGGGGATTCGCCGTAAAAAGGCGTGGTCTGAGTTCCGGCGCGCGGATGGAGTCAAAGGCGGGGTGTTTTTATCCCCTTTTGCCCAGCCTTCACGGCTGGATAATTATCGAGGGCTCCTCCTGCTTTGCAGAAACAATAAACCTGAGGTGCTTGAGTTTGTCCAAAAGCGTATCCACGACTAAAATGACATTCCGTCAGAGGATGAGGAACGCCTTCGCCGTGGGTGATGAAGGCGAACCTGCGTCCGAAGACCTTGCCGCCCTCGATAGGCTCGCTTCCTTTATTGCGACTCGCCGCCTTGAAGCCCCGGCAATTTTATTCTTACAAAGCCTCGTGCCCATTTCCTATCTGGGCAGCCAAGCAATGATCGGACTGGAGCCTATTGTCGGTCCATTTTGGCCCAAAGGCGATTGGGAACGCCTTGCGCGTATCTTTGAACGCCGTGATGGCATTGAACGTTTGACATTGCGAATTGAACACCTTGTTTCAGAAAGAGAAGCCAATGGAAGCAAAAGATCTTAATGTAATAATTGCAACAGATTGCGGAAGCACAACAACCAAAGCCATCCTTATCGAAAAAAACGAAAAGGGTGAATACCGCCAAACCTTCCGAGGCGAAGCGCCCACAACCGTTGAAGAACCTTACAATGACGTCACCCGCGGTGTCCTCAATGCATTTCAAGAAGTTCAGGAACTCTCCGGACGCAAAATCCTTGATGGCGAAAAAATCATTCATCCGGCTAACGGGAAAGAAGGCGTTGATATCTATATCTCTACATCCAGCGCGGGAGGCGGACTTCAAATGCTTGTGGCGGGCGCGGTGAAAGCCATGACGGCGGAAAGCGCCCAACGCGCCGCCCTTGGCGCAGGAGCCATTGTCATGGACGTCCTTGCATCCAATGATGGACGCCTGCCTCACCAGAAAATAGCCCGCATCCGAAGCCTCCGTCCCGATATGATTCTCCTGTCCGGCGGAACCGATGGCGGAACCGTGACACATGTTGTTGAAATGGCAGAATTCATCTCCGCCGCCAATCCCCGTCCCCGTCTTGGTCAAACATACACCCTCCCTGTTATTTATGCGGGCAATATCGCAGCCCGCGAAAATATAAAAGACGTCCTCGAAAAAAAGACAACCCTTTATATCACAGATAACATCCGCCCCACCCTCGAACGCGAAAACCTCTTCCCGGCGCGGCAGGAAATCCAAAACCTTTTTATGGAACATGTCATGGCGCAAGCGCCCGGCTACGGCAAATTAAAAGAATGGGTCGAAGTCCCCATCATGCCCACCCCAGGCGCAGTCGGATATCTCATCCACGCCGTTGCGGAAGAAGAGGGCATTAACGTTATGGGGGTGGATATCGGCGGGGCAACAACGGACGTCTTCAGCGATTTTGATGGCAACTTCAACCGCACCGTTTCTGCAAATCTGGGTATGAGCTACAGCGTTTCCAACGTCCTTGCCGAGGCGGGTTTGCAAAACGTGCTGCGCTGGCTGCCCTTTGAAATTGAAGAAGAAGACCTCGCCAACCGAATCAAAAATAAAATGATTCGACCAACAACCATTCCCCACACAAAAAATGAACTTATTATTGAGCAGGCGCTGGCGCGCGAAGCCCTGCGTCTGGCTTTTGAACAACACAAACTCCTTGCCGTCAGCCTCAAAGGCGTTCAACGCCACCGCTCCGTTTCAGATACATTCTCCCAATCCGGCTCCGGCGAAACGCTGGTGGACATGATGAAACTTAATCTGTTCATCGGCAGCGGCGGCGCCCTTTCCCATGCCCCCCGCCGGCGCCAGTCCATGCTTATGATGATTGACTCCTTTGCCCCGTTGGGCTTTACGCGCCTTGCTGTGGACAGCATCTTCATGATGCCGCATCTGGGCGTTCTGGCAAGCGTCAATAAAAAGGCGGCAAAAGAAGTTTTTGAAAAAGATTGCCTCATCCCGTTGGGAACATGCATCGCTCCGGCGGGCGAAGCAAAAATCGGCGCGCCTTGTTTGGACATCAAGATTAAAATAGTTTCCAAATCGGATGGTTCAACGCGCTCCATTTCAGAAAAAATTCCCGCAGGGTCTTTGCGAATTTATCCCATGACGCCCGATGAGGAGGCTGAAGTGGAGGCATCGCCCACCCGCCGTTTTGATCTCGGAGCAGGTATGGGCAAGCCCGTCAAAAAAACTCTGCTGGGCGGCGTAGTTGGCATCGTGGTTGATACACGGGGGCGCCCGCTGGTTTTTCCGGAAAAAAGCGCCGATTGCCGTTCTATGGTAGCGGGATGGTATCGTGATTTTGGAATGTATGATTAAAAATGATAATTCTTCGGATTATGGAGTATTAAAATATGGCGCATGTTTTTACGCCGGGATTGCAAGTCATCGAAAGCACCGTGATTGAAAAAGACCGCACGCTGCCTATCCCCGGACGTGTTTTAGTCAGAATGAACGAGTCCGTCAAAGCGGAACAAATTGTTGCGGAAACTGAAATCCCCAACGATGTGCAATCCATCAATGTCATGAACCTTCTGAGCATATCGGCAAAGGAAATACACAAGTTCATGTTGAAGCAGGAAGGCGACCCTGTGGCGGAGCATGAACCCATCGCCCAGAATAAACCATTTCTTGGACTCAAGTTTTTCCAGACTATTGTCCGCGCCCCATTCAACGGCACCCTTGAACGCATCTCGGATGTCACCGGACAAGTCTTGATTCGCAAACCGCCGCGCCAGATTTCAATCCTTGCTTATGTGGACGGAAACGTCAAAAGCGTCTGCGAGGGAATGGGCGCCAATGTCCAGTGCCCCTGCACCTACATTCAGGGAATTTTTGGGATCGGCGGCGAAACATTCGGGGAAATCTGCATGGTCTCCTCTAACCCCGCCTCAGTCCTTGAAGAAAATGAAATTACCCCAAAACATGCAGGGAAAATAATTGTCGGCGGTTCGCACATCAGCTACAAAACATTCAAAAAGGCGATGGATATCGGCGTCAAAGGAGTTATCATCGGCGGTTTCCACGCTAAAGAATTGAAAGCCGTCCTCGGCTATGAACTGGGCGTTGCAATCACAGGAGATGAAGATATCCCCACAACCTTGATTGTGACCGAAGGATTTGGACGCATGGCAATGGCGGAGCGCACATATAATCTGCTCAAGAAAAATAACGGTCGCTGCGCCTC
>Ga0208461_1003133_pt1 | contig 12834 bp, 8 predicted proteins | sample AD_JPNTR4_MetaG_FD_184448 | JGI IMG/M metagenome (GOLD analysis project Ga0208461, IMG submission 184448) | Active sludge microbial communities of municipal wastewater-treating anaerobic digesters from Japan - AD_JPNTR4_MetaG (SPAdes) (version 2) | ecosystem: Engineered > Bioreactor > Anaerobic >... | reverse complement strand
TGCATTTATACTTATCCAAATTTGTTTTTCCCAAATCGCTTAAGTATATGGTGTCCATGGAAGCTCCCGATCTCAATGCCATCGGATAGGCTACATTTATACAGGCTTTATCGGTAATGGGGTCGGCATTTTCCGTAAGAGCGGTATATTTCTGGACTTTGGTATCAAACACCAAAAGCACATCCGCCCTCTTTATATACTCCTTCTCATAGTATTTGTTGTATATCTTCTGTAACGACTTTATCTCATCCAGATAATACGGTTCATACCACCAGCCCGATGTGTTAAACGGTCCGAAATCATAGTACCAAAAGCCCATTCCCGAAAGGAAGGAAACCAAAGTATTTCTTCTTAGTATCTGCAATGATTCATAAGGAGGATATACTTTCATTCCTCCGTGAAGAACCCCTAATTCGGTAGGGTGGTCCATCTCGTCAAGGAACAGTTTGTTGTTGAGTCTTGCCGATTCCAGCAAGCCTCTGGCAACACCTGCTCCGCCTATATGCCTTAAATTGCTGTTGTATGCCTGAGGTGCCGATAAAAAGTCCACATAGGGACATTGCAGTATCATCTCTTCCGCAAGATGACCGCCCAATCCTGCTCTTCCGAACATGGAAACATAATAACCGTAGAAAACGCCGGTTATTATCTCTCTTTTCCATGTGTCCTTAACAAGCTTACAGAAGTGAATGATGGATTCGGCAACGGCCTCATGCTGACAGGTAAGATAATCAATCAGATTGGAGTCTTTCTCCGGGTCAAAGAATATGCCGTCCTTCGGATTGTATCGCTCTTCCATTCCGGGAATTTGTGCGTTCGGATCATTTTTAAACTTTCTGTATCTTTTTAACATAGGTTCAGAAAGGTCGGGATCATTTCTCATAAAAGCCCAGTAATGGTGTTCTCCGTACACTCCGTTTGCTACCTGTATTCCTGCAAGATGCTCGGATAAAGGTGATTTATAGAGTTCCTCTAAGAATCTTCTTACCATGATTGTCATGTCGTTCATCCATTTTTCCGAAGCGAAGCTTGCTCTGGGTACGGGTTTCAGATCATTAAGAATATAGGTTCTGGCCAACTCTATATCAGGCTCGGGATAAACTTCGGTATTTGCATATCTGACCCACTCGCTTTCTTTGCCTTTATACCACCATCTCGGAGGATTGATGTGCAGTCGGAAGAATACTGCCGCATCGGGTCGGACATCTATTATTCCTTTAATCTGCTTTAACGCTATGGAGATATCAAAAGTACCGTCTTCAAACCACATATCCTGAAAGGAAATATCCAGCTGATACAGCCTTATACCTGCGGCTGCAAATTTCTTTATGGAAAACCTGGTTATCTCATCGTAACTTAATCTTCCACCTATCCAGTCGGTAAGAGCATAAATGATAGGCGGTACCGGCTTGTCATCAATAAATATTGTCGGTCTGTTGTTGTAACTTTTAATCTTTGCATTCATGACGGAAACTCCTTAATTGATATATGTAAACAATAACATAATGTACAAAGTAATCAAGCACAAAACTGCATATTTGAGAATATAGTCAACACAATTAAATCATTGACTATACGGTGATTATGCTCTAAAATGGTAAAGCAAGCGGATGTGGCGGAATTGGCAGACGCGCTAGATTCAGGTTCTAGTGATTGCGAGATTGTGCAGGTTCAAGTCCTGTCATCCGCACCAAAAGACGGTGACTGAAGTATTTCAGTTGCCGTTTATTTATTCACTAATATTGTTCTTTTTTAAAAAAAAAATTGAACGAGGTTGCTTTTTTGTGATTTGCGAATATCGAAAACTGATTGATAGAGTAACTCCTTATAGACTATTCTTCTTTTTCTGTTACAATTTTTATATAGATAATATATGCTGTATATTTCCTTTGACAGCTATTTTACAATTTCTTATGGCGACTTGTGTCGACAGTGAAGAATATAGAATATGATGTGGAATACACTGCTATAACATATTAATGCAATTTATGTAGTTTAGGTAAAACATTATGCGTATGTCAAGAAGTTTCTATTCAGCCAAAATCGAAGATTTTTTGCATCAGTCAACAAGTGAAATATTAGGTATTATTCATAAAAATGACGTTTCTGCCGAGACAAAGATTCAGCAAAGCAATGCATGGGAAATGGAAGTAAATATTTTGAGGGATCAACTACGTCCTTTCCCCAACGGACGAGTTATTTTTGAGTACACTATTCCGAGAATGGGAAAACGTGTCGATATTGTTGTTTTATGTCATAATATTATTTTTCTTCTGGAATTTAAGTGTGGGGATACAGAATATCGTGCAAGCGCGTATGATCAGGTATATGATTATGCGCTAGACCTAAGAAATTTCCAAAGGGAAAGCCATAATAAATTAATAGTACCTATTATTGTTTCTACGCATGCACCGGATGTACAGTTAACAATTAATGAAGATGACAGAATACTTGAACCTCTTTTTTGTAATGCCAACAATATATCAGCAGCAATTAAAGCTATTATATCATCTTATCAAGAACCATCATTCGACTATATACAGTGGGAGAATTCAGAGTATCTACCTACACCGACAATCGTGGAAGCAGCTCAAGCGCTATATCGCGGACATAATGTGCATGATATTACACGTAGTGATGCTGGGGCAGAAAATCTGACTGTTACAACTGAGGAAATAAACAATATTATTGATTACAGTAGGGCAAATCACCGTAAAAGCATCTGCTTTGTTACTGGTGTGCCTGGATCGGGTAAAACATTGGTTGGGTTGAATCTAGCTATTCAAAAATCAGATGCACGAAAAGGTGAGCATGCGGTTTTTCTCTCTGGTAACTTTCCATTAGTAGCTGTTTTACAGGAGGCGCTTGCGCGAGATAAGGTAGCACAAGAAAAGGCTATGGGTAAACCTATATATAAAAAAGATGCACTACGTAAAACATCTTCTTTTATTCAAATTATCCACAAATACAGAGATTCATTTATAGGCAATGATCACCTTCCACCGGAACGTATTGTTATTTTCGATGAAGCACAACGTGCATGGACAAAGGATATGATTGAAAAGTTTATGAAGACAAAAAAGGGTGTTGTAGGTTTTACATATAGTGAACCAGAGTTTTTGATTAGTACAATGGATCGACATCCGGACTGGGCAGTCATTATTTGTCTGGTTGGAGGTGGGCAGGAAATAAATACTGGGGAAGCAGGACTACCGGAATGGTTTAATTCACTACGCCGTTCATTTCCCAATTGGGATGTGTATGTCACCTCGCAGCTTAATGATATTGAATATCGTCGAGAGCATGAGTGGAAAGACATGATCAGTGGCCTGAATATTTTTGAAAGAGAAAAGCTTCATCTTGCAACGTCTGTTCGTTCTTTCCGCACACCAGATTTGGCTGCATTTGTAAAAGCTCTTTTGGATTTAGATGTTGAAAAAGCAAAAATATTATATCTACGAATCTGTGATAAATATCCTATACGACTAACACGAGATTTGAATACAGCAAAGAAATGGGTACGTAAGCAAAGCAAAGGAACCACACGTTACGGCATCATTGCAAGCAGTGGTGCCCTTAGGCTAAAGCCGGAAGGCATATTTGTTAAAAATGAAATATCGGTTGCCAATTGGTTTTTAAACGGAAAAGACGATGTTAGGTCTAGTTATTATTTAGAAGATGTAGTAACCGAATTTGATATACAAGGCTTGGAACTTGACTATTCTATAGTAGCATGGGATGCAAATTTTCGCTTTGATGGTAGCAAGTGGCAATATTATAGCTTCGTAGGCAATCGTTGGCAAAGTGTAAGATCGAAAGAACGTTGCCTTTATTTAAAAAACACTTATCGTGTTCTTCTTACACGTGCTAGACAAGGTATGATAATTTTTGTTCCGCATGGTAATGACACTGATGTAACCCGAAAAACCAAATGGTATGATAAAACATATGAGTATTTGAGAGGTACAGGAATTAAAGAAATATAGATTATAAAAAAACATTGAAAATACTATAACAGACAAAGGTTGTATATTTTTCAATGAAAAAAGAAGGAACCTACAATAATGTATCTGCAAGGAGATAGCTCTTCCAAAGTACAATGATGTAGAAGATAGTCAAAAGACAACTCCTTATAGACTATTTATCTTTTTCTGTTACAATTTTCATAGAGGTGAACATGTCACTGAAGAAGGTAACATTGAGGTTGAATATAAAGTACGGGGTAATGCAGGCTCTCTACTGGATGGGCTTTATAACCGTATACAATTATGCCGCATACTTTCTTTCGGATAAAGGATTTAACAGTTCACAGACAGGAATCATACTTGCGGTAGCAAGCATATTGGCAGCCTTATTACAACCGCCTATAGCGGCCTATGCAGACAAAGCGGAAGAGTCGAAATTAAAGAGAATAATATTGGCGTTAACCTCTGCAATTGTTGTATTGACTGTTTTGATTGTGGCTATAAGGAGTTATCCTTATCTAACAGCCATATTGTTATTGCTCATAATAACCTTCGTACATACATTGCACTCATTCATTAATTCCTTTGCCATGGAATACGCCAACAAAGGCATACAACTCAATTTCACTATCGCAAGAGCTGTCGGTTCGTTAGGTGCGGCTTTTGCCTCTTTCGGTGTAGGATATATTACTGCGAAATTGGGAGCGGATTCGGTTCCCGTAATATACTTTGCTATGTTCCTGCTGTTAATTCCCGTTACACTGTCTTTCAAGCCTGCACATGATGTGGGCATATCCTCCGAAGTTATCAAATATGCGCATGCACCTGCTACGGGAGTGTTTAAGTTTTTTGCGAAGTATAAAAAGTTTACCGGGCTTTTAATAGGTTCAACCCTGATATTTACAAGCCACAACATGAATATAAATTTCCTTATTAATATCGTAAAGAGATTGGGGCACGGTTCTGCCGAACTGGGAAACGTGTTGGGTATAGCTGCAATATTTGAAGTTATAGGTATGATTTTGTATCTCATAATATCAAAGAGATTAAAATGCAGTATGCTGGTACAAATCTCCGCAGTATTCTTTACAATAGAAAAACTGGGAATTCTTTTATCAAAGAATATTAATCACATATATGCGAGCTATTCATTACAGATGTTTTCCTATGCCGTATTTGTTCCGGCAACAGTCTATTATATAAACAACCTGATGCGGGATAATGACAGAATAAAAGGTCAGGCATATCTGACTACAACCATGACATTAGGCGGTGTTTTCGGAAGTCTGCTGGGAGGAACATTGATAGATGCATTATCAATACCTTCAATGCTGTTGATAGCAACCATAATATCCGCCGCAGGCTCCCTGTTGGTTGTTGTCTTTACAGAAAAAGAAAAAGCAATCTGACAGAAGGAGGCTACTATGAGAATACATATAAATGATGACTGGCAATTTTATCCGTCGGTTGAATCTTCCGAATCTTTTACCGTGCGACTGCCGCACAGTAATGTCGATATGCCATATAATTGTTTTGACGAAGCAATTTATCAGAAAATATCGAAATATGAAAAGATTATTCATGCGGATAACTCGTGGGAAAACAAAACTATATTACTCACTTTTTCAGCAGTAGCTCATGAAGCCGAGGTGTATATAAATGACAGGCATGTATATAGTAACAGTTGCGGATATACTTCATTCACCGTTGACATATCTCAATATATTGAATGGGGGAAAGAAAACAGAATAACTGTTATTGCCGATGCTTATGAAACATTAAACCAGCCTCCCTTCGGTAATGTTATAGATTATATGACTTACGGAGGTATTTACAGGGAAGCATACATTGATATTAAAGAGAAGACACACATTTCCGATGTGTTTGTATCCGGTAAGGCCAAAGCGGCTGACGGATTATGCGAGTTTTTTGCGGAAGTGCAAATAGTTAACTGTACGGAGGATTGTGAGATACAACTTTCAATCTTTGCGGTTAAAGATAATGAATGTGTTTTTGAAAAATACTATCCGGTGAGGAAAGAGATTATTCATTTGTCTGAAAAAGTCCCGGCGGAAAACTGGGATATCGACAATCCTAACCTTTATAGAATTACAGTAAAACTTTACCGTAACAAAAAGCTTTCAGATGAGTATTGTGACCGGTTCGGATTCCGTGATGCGATTTTTAAGAATGACGGTTTTTATCTTAACGGTAAAAAGGTCAAAGTAACAGGGCTTAACAGACATCAGTCTTATGCATATACAGGATATGCAATGAGCAAAAGAGTACAGATAAATGATGCCGATATACTGAAAAATATGCTGAATGTAAATGCGGTCAGGACATCGCATTATCCCCAGAGTAAACATTTCATAAACAGATGTGATGAAATAGGGTTGTTGGTGTTTACCGAGATACCGGGATGGCAGCATATAGGTGATGAGCAGTGGAAGAAAAAGGCCGTGGAAAATACCGAAAACATGGTAAAACAGTACAGAAATCATCCGAGCATAATATTGTGGGGGGTCAGAATAAACGAATCACCTGATGATGACGACTTTTACAGGCAAACCAATAAGGTTGCTAAGCAATATGATTCGTACAGGCAGACCGGCGGAGTGAGATGTATTAAAAAAAGCAGCTTTTTGGAGGATGTCTATACCTACAATGATTTTACCCATAACGGTACAAAGCAGGTAATAGCAAAGAAAAAAGATGTGACAAAAGGTGATGTGCCGTATCTCATAACCGAGTATAACGGACATATGTATCCTACCAAAATGTTTGATGACCAACCGCACAGAACAGAACATGCCCTACGCCACGCAAGAGTGCTGAATGCCGTCATGGGAGATGACGGTGTGGCAGGAAGTTTCGGCTGGTGCATGAACGACTACAATACACATAAGGATTTCGGAAGCGGTGACAGGATATGTTATCATGGGGTGCTGGACATGTTCAGAAATCCGAAAGATGCCGCATATGTATACGCATCACAGACCGATAAATATCCGGTAATGCATGTAGCCACATCCATGTCGAAAGGCGATTATCCCATGGCAATGACAAAAAGCGTATGGGCCTTCACCAATTGCGATTATATAAAGATGAGCATAAACGGAAAGCATATAAAAGACTTTTATCCCGACAGAAAGCGATTCAAACATTTATTACACCCTCCTATAGAAATAGATGACTTCACGGGAAATATGTTAATTGACGATTTGCATTTTTCCGAATATTCATCAAGGGTAATTAAAAAACTTTTGTCATATATATATGTAAACGGACCGGAAAATCTTCCGCTTGGATATATGCTGATGCTTGTGACGGTACTTATAAAAGAAAAACTTACAATAAACAAACTGACGGAAATAATCACTGCTCATGTGGCGGGTTGGGGAGACAATGTAAAACAGTATGTGTTTGAAGGTATTAAGGACGGAAAAACGGTAATAACCGAAATTAAAGAACCTATGAATAAGATGCAATTAGTCTTATCGGCAGATGCTCATGAATTGAAAGAAGAAGAAACTTACGATACCGCATCGGTAACCATAAGGGCGGTGGATCAGAATATGAACCTTTTAAATTACTGCAACGAGCCTTTACGAATTGTTACCGAAGGTCCTATAAAGCTTATAGGTCCCGAACTTATCTCGCTAAAGGGAGGTTGTGCCGGGGTATATGTAAAAACCGATAAACAAAGCGGCAAGGCGGTTTTAAGAGTAATCGGAAAGGATGTAACCGCCGAAACGGAGTTTAGCGTGAGCTGATTTACAAATATCCTGCCGGTATGGAAAGTACATTTCTGTCAATCAACAGGGGTTTGTGATACAGATTAATAACCGCTCCGTTTCCAATCTGTATATCATCCGCCCTCACTGATTCCAAAACACTGAAAGCCGATGCCATTTTTTTATGAGGTCTGGCAGTCATTTTAATCTCGACAGGATATATTGTTCTGCCGTCCTGGATAATAAGATCAATCTCTTTTTGGTCGGCATCTCTGTAGAAATATAAATCACGTGTGGATTTGCCTGCATTAAGTAATGACTTTATAATTTCGGAAACTACGAAGGTTTCAAAGAATTGGCCTGCTTTAGCTCCGTATTTTATGGTATCGGGAGTAACCCATCTTGTCAGCCAAGCCATTAATCCCGTATCCATAAAATATACTTTAGGCGTTTTTATCATACGTTTCAGATGATTACTGTAATACGGATAAAGCAGGAAAATGATGCCTGCTGTTTGCAGTATTTGAAGCCATCTTTTTACTGTTGTGGAAGAAACACCGATATCTTTCGATATACTGTCATAGTTCAATAATTCGCCGCTTCTTGCTGCTACCGATGCCATGAAGCGAACAAAATCCGTTTTATCATCAATATGTGAAATCTTGTTAACATCACGCTCAATGTATGTTGAAACATAGCTTGCATAAAAGGTTTCCCAATCATCGTTTGAAGAAACCAGTCTCGGCATATATCCTCTGTGTATTATTTCCCAAAGGTCTGATAAATCTACGCTTTCTTTTTCGCGGACGGAAAGATATTGCTCGGTAGGAAGAAAAGGAAGTGCACAGGATATCTTTTTTTGCTCACGATAAGATATCCCTTGAAGAGGCAATATTGCCAATCTTCCCGCTAAAGATTCGCTGACATTCTGCATTAATTCAAATGCTTGCGAACCGGACAACAGATATAAGCATTCTCTGGGTTTGTTGTTACTTAATGCCTCAAATCTCATATTGTCGATTCTTATCTTCAAAGAAGAAAACAATTCCGGAACATATTGTATTTCATCAAGAATCAATTTTGGTGAATGGCTCATAAGAAACAACTCAGGATCGCTTTTTGCCTGTTGCAGAATAAGGGCGTTATCAAAGGTTATATACTCAAAATCCTTTGCAACCATTTGTAACAAAGAGGACTTTCCTACCTGTCTGGGACCTGTTAATAAAACGGCAGGGAAAAAATCCATTGCATGAAGAAGATGATTTGTAATGGTTCTGTCAATCCAGTTCATGGTAACCTCCTTGTATATTTATATTCCACATATATTTTAATGCATTATTTCGTATAATGCAACATGTCATGTCGGATTATACGCAGTTTTCCGGAATATATATTCCAAACGTCAATGACATAATGTATAAAACAGCAGGTAATGGTATAATTTATTCAGTACGGGAAGGGAGCGGCTTATGCTGGACACATCGGTTTATGCTCTTAATGATGCACAATTAAGAAGATATGAAGAGCTGGAAAAAGAATATATGCAAATGTTTACCGATCCTAAAAACTGCATACCTAAATTCACTATTCCTATAAAAACTTCGTTTAATCCCACATGGGAGGAAATACTTGCCGATAAAGATGTAATGCTTAAAAATCATCTGGAGAGAAATGCACGCCATGTTGAAGTCGGAGATGATTCCACTTTGAATGTAAGAGTGGATTTCGGAACATGCGTTGTTGCAAACGCTTTCGGCTGTGAAGTGTTCTATCCGACTAACAGTCTGCCCTGTGCAAAAGACCATGTGGTGAAAACGCGGGAACAGATTTTTTCTCTGAAAGCTCCCGATATCAATGTTGCTCCTTACAGAAAAGTGATGGAATGGAGCGAATACTTTGTTGAGAAACTGCCGGAAGGATACCATATGGAATTTCCCGATATTCAGGGACCGTTCAACAATGCACACCTCATAAGAGGCAACGATATATTTTTTGATATGTATGACGATATAGAAGCCTTTGATAAACTTATGGAGGTGGTTACCGATGCCACCATAGAATATGCAAAAGCCACAAGACAGTGGACAAATGCGAAAGAGGGATGGCTGTATGACTGGTCAGCTTTATGGAAAGGTAATGCCAGAATATCCAACTGTTCTTTACATATGATAGGAAGAGAGCTGTATTTAAACCATGTGATTAAACATGATGTAAGGTTTATTAGAGAACTGAACGGGGCCAGAATACATTATTGCGGTTCGGCAAAGAATGTAATAGAAGAAATGGCAAAAATACCCGGCATTACCGGTATTGATTATGAGAGCCTCTTGCATGATATTGAGGAGACTATGGAAAATGTGCCGGAAGACTTGACCATTCTGCAACCTTTGGGATTATCCACCGATGTAGCAAAGAAGATACTTTCTTCCAAGACATGGCCGTTCAAGAAAAGAAATATCATATTCCGGTTAAGAGGACCCGACAAGACCGTTGAAGAGGCAAAAGAGCTGTACAGAAGGTTAAGAAGAGTGGCGGAAAATTAAGCTTTATAGAATTTCCTAATGTAGCTGTACAGATGATATAATTGAAGCGGATCATTTATAGGACGGAGGTACGTCATGTATATTGCTGGGATAGATATAGGCGGCACAAAATGTGCGGCGGTATTGGGAAAATGCGTAGACAATAATATTATTCGAGTGGACATTGTGGACAAGATTTCATTCAAGACCAAATCCTGTGACTCACCGTCCGCGGTAATAGACAGACTTATCTTAGGTCTGGAGAGTATACTTGCAAAAAACTTTTTGATTAGTAATGATTTATCCTGCATAGGCATAAGTTGCGGAGGTCCTTTGGACAGTGAAAAAGGCCTTATACTTTCACCCCCCAACCTTATAGGCTGGGACAGTGTGCCCATAACGGATATTTTCGAAGAAAGATTTAAAGTAAAAGCCGTTTTACAGAACGATGCCAATGCAGGAGCGCTGGCGGAATGGTTATGGGGTTCGGGATTCGGATACAGAAATTTCATATTCTGCACATTCGGAACGGGTTTCGGAGCGGGAATGATACTTAACGGTAAACTGTATACCGGAACAAACAACATGGCGGGAGAGATAGGACATGTAAGACTTGCGGATTACGGTCCCGTAGGATATGGGAAAATGGGTTCGGTGGAAGGCTTCTGTTCGGGCGGAGGAATCGCACAACTGGCAAAATCTATGGTACGGGAAGAGCTGCAATCGGGTGGAAAAGTATCCTTCTGCAGCAGTGAGACCGAAATAGAGCAACTGGATGCGCTGATTGTGGCAAGGGCCGCAGCAAAGGGTGATAATCTTGCAAAAGCGATATATGCAAGGAGCGGAGAGATGTTGGGAAGAGCATTGGCAATACTTGTGGATGTATTGAATCCCGACGCCATAACAATAGGAAGCATATTTACAAAAGAAAGAAATCTGCTTTGGCCGCATGCAAAGAGAGTCTTAAGTAAAGAGAGTCTGGCAATATCCTCACAGGTATGTGATATTCTGCCTTCTTCACTGGGAGATGCCATAGGAGATTATGAAGCTTTAGCGGTTGCAGCGGATTATGTGGCAAACAACTGATAAGAGGTAATTGATATGAAAAGAGAGACATTGGAAGTTTTTGAAGAGTTGTTGAGAAGTTATACTTCATTGAAAAAATGCAAGGCTGATATAATGAGGGCATTTGAGATAACGGAGGAGACATTCAGATACGGCAAAATGCTGCTTATCTGCGGTAACGGCGGATCGGCTTCCGACAGTGAGCATATAGTGGGGGAACTTATGAAAGGATTCAATAAAAGAAGACCGATTGAACCCAACCCCATGCTGGACCAATCAATAAGCGAAAGGCTTTCGGAAGGACTGCCGGCAATCTGCTTATCCAGCCATACCTCGCTCATAACCGCCATAGGAAACGATGCCTCATTTGAAATGATTTATGCTCAGCAGGTTTATGCTTTCAGAAAACTTGCGGGAGTCATACTGTGCATAAGTACCTCAGGCAATGCAAGCAATGTCAATAATGCGGCAATAACCGCAAGGGCATGCAGAATACCGGTAATAGGTTTAACCGGGGAAACAGGCGGGCAGCTCAATTCGCTGGCCGATGTGTGCATAAAAGTTCCCGCTTCAAAAACATACAAAGTTCAGGAACTGCACCTTCCGGTATATCACTGCTTATGTGCCATGCTGGAATGTGAATTTTTTGAAGATTAGGATATAATGAAAAGGATGTATAACCGAAAGGAAGAAACTAAATGAAAAAACTGCAGGTAATAGAAAATGTAATGAAAAGCGGACTCATAGTTGTTGTGAGAGCGCAAAGTGCCGAAGAAGCATACAGGATAACAGACGCATGTTTAGAAGGCGGAGTCAAGCTGATAGAGATAACTTTCACTGTCGACGGAGCTCACCGCATAATAGAGGAGTTGTCGAAAAAGTACGATGAAAAAGACTTGATACTGGGAGCGGGAACGGTTATGGACGAGGAGACTGCAAGAATAGCCATACTGTCCGGAGCTAAGTATATAATCGCACCACATCTGGATTTGCCTACAATAACCATGTGTCACCGTTACAGAGTTCCTGCAATGCCGGGATGCATGACACCGAGAGAGATAGTAACGGCTACCGAAGCGGGAGTGGATATAGTTAAGATATTCCCCGGAGAAGTATTGGGAACCAAGTTCATAAAAGCGGTAAAAGGTCCCATGCCGTATCTCAATCTTATGGTTAACGGAGGAGTGGACGAAAATAATGCAAAAGACTGGATAAAAGCGGGAGCATGCGGAGTGGGAGTGGGCGGAAATATAACAAAGTATGCCAAGACGGGTGAGTATAAAAAGATGACCGCCATAGCCGGACAGATATTGGAAAGTATAAAGCAGGCCAAGGAGGAGTTGAATGGGTAAGATAGTTACTTTCGGAGAAATAATGCTGAGACTGAAATCTCCTTACGGAGAGAGGCTTTTACAGTCGGATAAACTGGAAGCCACTTTCGGCGGAGGAGAAGCCAATGTAGCAGTTTCCTGTGCCAATTTCGGAATGGATACATCATATGTAACGGTTCTGCCGGATAACGACATAGCAAAAGCATGCGTCAGG
>Ga0208461_1003118_pt1 | contig 12877 bp, 10 predicted proteins | sample AD_JPNTR4_MetaG_FD_184448 | JGI IMG/M metagenome (GOLD analysis project Ga0208461, IMG submission 184448) | Active sludge microbial communities of municipal wastewater-treating anaerobic digesters from Japan - AD_JPNTR4_MetaG (SPAdes) (version 2) | ecosystem: Engineered > Bioreactor > Anaerobic... | reverse complement strand
TTTCCCCGGCAGGCTTGCTTTCTTCCTGCTGAACATTTCCGCCTTATCTGGACGTACTAAAGTGTGGCGTTCCCAAGTGCGAATCGCGAGACTTCGTGGGCTTCCGAAGTCAGCTCGCCGGTTACCCCGCGATGACCCTCTAAATTATGTTGCCTTATAACTTGACTCACATCACGGGGCGCTACGCTTGTGATTGTGATAAAATCGACCGGAGGTGATAGACGATGAAAGATGTGATCTATAAAGTATCCGAAGAGGTGGAGCGCGCTTTGTTGGACGATAAACCCGTCGTGGCGCTGGAGTCCACCGTGATCAGCCATGGGTTGCCCTATCCTGAAAATATACAAACCGCCCTCAAGATGGAAGAAATAGTCCGTAAGGAGGGCTCTATCCCCGCCACGATCGGGGTCGTCAACGGGGTCATCACCGTGGGCTTGAGCCAAAAAGAGATCGAATACCTCGCCGACACGAGCCATAGCATTCTGAAGGTTGGCATCGGAGAGCTGGATTACGCGATTGGAATGGAGCGTTCCGCGGCGACGACGGTCAGCGCTACCTCCTGGATCGCCCACTTTTTTAAGATTCCGATATTCGCCACGGGCGGCATCGGAGGCGTCCATCGAGGGGTCGAAAAGACCTGGGACGTTTCCCAAGATATGCAGGGGTTGGGAAGGATTCCGGTGATGGTGGTCTGCGCCGGCGCGAAATCCATTCTTGACCTCCCCAAGACCTTGGAGCTTCTGGAGTCTTACGGTGTTCTGACCGTAGGGTATCAAACGGACCACTTTCCCGCGTTCTATTCTCGAGAGTCGCCGATGCCGCTTGCTCACAGCGTTCAAACTCCAGGCGAGGCGGCTTGTGTGCTCTTGTCCAGACTGAAGACAGGCATTCCGGGCGGGATCGTCCTGTGCAACCCCATCCCGAAGGAGGAAGAGATCCCGTACGATGAGCTGGAATCCATCATCAACGAAGCCGTGGTCGAGGCGGAGCGACAAGGCGTCGAAAAGAAAGCGCTCACCCCATTTTTACTCTCCAACGTGTCTCAGAAAACCGCGGGTCGCAGTTTGAAGGCCAACAAGGCCCTTCTGTTTCACAATGGGGCGTTGGCGTCCAAGGTGGCTGTGGAGTTTAGCGCGTTGCGCCGAAGGAGCAAGAAGACGATTGGGTTTTGATCTGTGATTCCCGGAAAGTCTAACGAAGAGAAAGGGTTAGTAGGAAGACAGGAAGAGAACCACAAAGAAAGGGTATTGACATAGACCTCGTTATATATTATAATATATGACGAGGAGGGATACCTATGGGCATTGTTTACCAGAAGAACAAACAAACCGGAATCACATACGCGTATGAAAACGAAGCGTACTGGGACAAAGAGAAAAAGCAGTCGAGAGCGAGAAGAAAACTCATCGGGAAAGTGGACCCAGCAACAGGGGAAATCATCGCGACCAAACCCTACAAGAAACGAACCGAACCCGTTCCATCAACCCCGGTTAAACCGGGTCCGGTAGCGATCGGTGCCCTGAAGCGGAGTTTCTATGGGGCCACGTATCTCTTCGACCAAATCGGGAAGACCCTTGGTATCACGGAGGACTTGAAAGCGTGTTTTCCGGATACCTACAAACAGATTCTCTCTGTCGCCTACTTCCTGATATTGGAAGAGGACAACCCGCTCAGTCGATTCTCACACTGGCAGAGATACCATATCCACCCGTACGGGGGAGATCTCCCCTCCCAAAGGAGCAGCGAACTGTTCCAATCGATAGAGGAAAGTGGGAGGACGCTGTTCTTCCAGAAACAAGGGAAGCGCAGGTTAGAAAAGGAATACTGGGCCTATGACACCACAACGATCTCCAGTTACTCGGAAGCGCTCAAACAAGTGAAGCAAGGAAGGAACAAAGAGAACGACAGACTCCCCCAGCTGAACTTGGCCTTGTTGTTCGGGGAAGATTCGGGCTTACCCTTCTACTATCGGAAGCTCCCGGGGAATATCTCTGATGTGTCGACGGTTCGGACACTGTTAGATGAACTCGATGCGCTGGGGTACAAAAAGGTCAAGCTCGTCTTCGATCGAGGGTTTTACTCTCTGAAGAACGTCAACGCCTTATTCGCGGATCACCGAAAGTTCATCGTTGGGACGAAGTTGAACTTGACATACGTGAAGGAGGTCCTGGACGAAGAGCGAGAGAACTTGAAACTATGGACCCATCTCCAGGGCCAATTCGGTGTGTATGGGCTGTGCCGGACCATAGAATGGGAGTACGAACAACCCCGGCCCTACGAGGGAGACGTGCTCACAGGAAAGAGGCGGGCATACCTACTCTTATTCTACAATCCGGAGAAGGCGGCAAAGGACCAGATAGAAATGAACGAACATCTAACCCGGCTACAAAATGATCTTCTGGCTGGGAAACGACGGGAGGAGTACGGCAAAGAATACGACACCTACTTCTCGGTGACTCAGACACCCAAGCGGGGGTGTAAGGTCGAACCCAAACAAGAGGCGATGCGAGAGGCTGTGAAGAACTACGGCTACTTTGCCTTACTCTCGAACGAGGTAAAAGACCCGTTTGACGCGCTGTCCCTTTACCGGAGCAAGGATATCGTCGAGAAGGCATTCGGAAACCTGAAAGAGCGGCTAAACTTCGGAAGAATGCAGGTTTCCTCGGAATTATCCTTGAACGGGAAGCTATTTGTGGAATTTATCGCATTAATATACCTGTCCTATGTGAAGAAGCGAATGCAAGACGCGAAGTTGTTCGAGAGATGGACGCTTCAGGGCTTGTTGGATGAATTGGACTCTATCGAGCTGTATGAGGTTCCTGGCCACGGAAGAATCCTCAGCGAGGTCACCAAAAAGCAGGAACAACTCTATCGGGATTTGGGTGTCAATCCGCCATCGTTATAAATTCCGGGAATGTGGTTATTAAGGCAAAGGGTCAGAAAATGTAGGCACCTTTCATTAATGAATGTGTTCGTAGAGACTTCGAAGAGAGTCCTTTCATAAGAGCCAAGTTAAGAACCCCCCTTCGTTTTTCTTCCGAAAAGCCCTAATATATCTTGACGATAGTTCCGATGGGGAGCAGGCGTTGCAGTTGTTCGATGTCTTCGTTGAACAACCGTATGCAGCCGTGGGAGACGCGCTTGCCGATCTCCCAAGGTCGGTTGGTACCGTGGATACCATACTGCGGGTTGCTTAGCTCCAGCCACCAGGTGCCTAATCCGTTGATTGGGGCTAGGGGTTGAATGTACTCTCCTTCCCAATAGAGAGCAGGGTTAGGTATTTTTCGAGTGATAAAATAAGTCCCCGGTCTCGAACTCTGCCCTCTCCCGACAGCGACCGGGTAGGTTCTGAGTGGTGTCCCTTCCAAAAAAAACGTGAGCTGACAGTCGGATAGGCTGATAGACAGAACGATCGGGGATCCTGACACGCTGACCCTTCCGACACGAAGAATTTGCCCAGGATAGATAAGCGCGCTGGTTTGATTCAGTATTTCCAGAAACGCTACGGAGCTTTGGTGCAACTGAGCGATGCGGTACAGGTATTCTCCCGCTTGAACGACGTGCCGACCGGTGATCTCTATGTCGAGCTCCAAAGCCGGCGCGTCACCGGCGAAGAGGACATTTCCGAAACAGACCAAAGGGGTGGTGAACGCGCCGTCGTCGAGTAGGAAGATCAACGAAAAATCGGTATAATCGGGCGCATTCAAGGAGAGCGGATGTTGGGCGCAGACCTCTTCTCCAAAAACAAAAGCAGGAATCTCTTGTTCGATTCCGGGGCCTCTCAAACGCAGGCTCTTTAAATGCTCCCCCTCCTCGAGCCGCCCTACCACCTGAAAAAGAAAGGCCCCCTCAGGCATCTCCGCTTCGGTGCCAGGGAGCGCGGATGAAAATACCGTAATGCTTCTGGCTGCTAAACCGCCGACGAACCACAAAACAAGCGCCAGAAAAATGAGTCGCGCGCCTTTTCTTTTCAATCTTATTTTACGTTGGGCTTTAAAAGTTTCATCATATCTTCGTTCCGGATCTTCACCTTTTTAGCGTAGACTTCTTCCATCGCAATCTCCATCAGCTTCGACAGTTCCGAGTGCTCTCCGCGCAACGCGCGCTCTTCTTTCAAACGTTCGGCCCGCTTCCCCACCAAGATGGGAATGGCGTACTTGTAAGGCACCTTTTTAAGCATCTCATCGTAATGATACTGCAGTTTGTACACGACTTACTCCTCGCTTTCTATTTTAAAATCTTTCATCTCTTCCTCAAAAGCGCGTAGTTCCTCCGCGCGAGAAACCACGAGGCATCGATAGGCTTCGATTATGGCTTCCAGCTCCCGGACGGACCGCTCGACGGAGCGATTCACGATGAGATACTGAAAATCGCGGATATGGGACATCTCCCATTTCGAATCGGCCAATCGTTGGTATACCTCTTCTTTCTTTTCCGTGGCGCGTTTGCGTAAACGGGTCGCGAGCTCTCTCAAGCTCGGAGGCGCCAAAAAGATCAGAATCGCCTCGGGCAGGGCTTTCTTGACGTTCAATGCTCCCTGAACGTCGATATCCAGCAAAACGTCTTGCCCCTTCTCGAGCAGAGGGTAGACGAAACTGCGGGAGGTGCCGTAGTAGTGGCCGTGGACTTGCGCGTACTCCAAAAAATCTCCCTGTTCTATGAGCCGATCGAAGTGTAGTCGGTCGATGAAGTGGTATTGAACGCCGTCGACCTCCGTTATCCTCGGCTTTCGGGTCGTGTAGGAGATAGAAAAGATCAGTTTCTCCCCTTGAAGCTCTAAGACCTTTTCCATAACCGTCGTTTTTCCGGCGCCTGAAGGACCGGAAACGACAAACAGGAGCCCTTTTCGCATACCGTTCAAACGACCCGGATATTCTGCAGCACTTTTTCCAGCTCTTCGAAGCTCTGCCTGAATCGCAACGCGATGGTTTCGGGTTGTATCGCGCTTAAAATGACGTGGTTGCTATCGGTGATCACGATAGCCCGCGTCTTCCTCCCATAGGTGGCGTCGATCAACTTTCCATCATCTTTGGCCTGCTCTTTTAACCGTTTCATCGGAGCGGATTCAGGGTTGACGATCGCAATCACCCGATCCCCAACGATGATATTCCCAAACCCGATGTTGATGATTCCGTACATTCAGGCACCTCCAGGCGTCCCCAGCCACAGCATACCCGTACCGATAATTACCTCTCTGATTATAGCATAACGGTAGAAATTTCCTCTGGCACGTGTGGGTATCATACCGGCGTGTGATAAGAAAAAAAGACAAAAACGAGGAGGGAAAAAAAAGCTCCCGAAGGAGCCACCATAACATCGCACACTTGACCCATCAAATCGCGTTCAAGCCTTTTGTCGGACTCTCTACATTAAATGCTTCTTTAACTCTTCCTCGTTTTTCATATCGATCAACTCAAGTCCCAAGGAGTCAAGCTGCTCTATTGTAAGGGACTTCAGTCTTTCGAAATATTTTTGCGAGGCTTTAGGAAATTTTTTGGCTATTAATTTCCAAAGGAGTTCTTCCCGGCCTTCTTCTTTGCCTTTAATAATCCCCTTTTCTAAGCCTTCTTCTCTGCCTTCTTCTCTGCCTTCTTCTCTGCCTTTAATAATTCCCTTTTCCATGCCTTCTTGTCTTAGCATATCCGCGATTGTTTGCATCTTTTCGCTCCTTTCTTCCGATACCGTTTTCATCAGTTCTGACAATTGTTCGAAATTCTCCCTGTCCGTCGTTTCGAACAGGTAGATCGTACAGACCTGGAAAAATCGTTCGTTCGCTTCTGTCCGCGGCAATTCCGAGATCGTCACTGCGACTCGGAGCATCGCTTCTCGGATCGCTGCCTTTCCCCTTAGCGCTCTCAGCCTTATGACGTCCAAATAGATTCGTAATCGTTTCGCCCCTTTGACCTCTTCGTCTCTCAATGACGAAATTTCAAACAGTTCATATTTATAGTCTGGGATGTAGTCTTTCAAGTCCCCGTCCATACGGTCGCTGTTCGAAAAGCGATTCGAAAACCATTGCGGCGCTTCCCATTTCTCTCTCCCTTGGTAGAAGACCACGGGTAGAATCACTGACAGAGGCCGCGGTACTGTCTTCTTCCATATGGAGGTCATATACCCCAGGAGCTGAAGGCTCACGTGTTTGTCAACCTTGCTTTTGTGTTCGAACAGCAGATAGACATACCCCTCTTCCTGTTGCATCTTAACCCGAAAGAGCAGATCGAAGAAGTATTCCGAAAGGTCTTTCTCGACGTAACTGTCTGTTTCTATCGTTATCGATTCGGGATCGATTAACCGGACGATCTTCGGAGGCAGATAGTGCTGGATGAAGGACTTTGCGGTTTCGATATCTCCCATAACTTCTTTAAACAATTTGTCGTGTGGCTTACTAATCTTCTTCACAGGTATCCCTCCAGAAGAAAGTCTCATCGGTATTATACCTTAAAGGTAGGTTATCCGATAAGGGATAGTGGCTCCGCCTTTTTTTCAAGATATGCCAACTTAAAAGTTGGCGTTCCCAACCGTATCGCACCATCGGGAAAAGCAAAAGCGCTTACGCCGTGATGCTGCCTTCGGGAACACCCTCAGTGAAAAGACAAAACCGTGCCAAACTAAAGTTTGGCGTTCCCAGGGTGTACCCAGAGCGTTACCTGGGCGCTCACTGTGAAAATCTTAGTGTTCTCTCTGTGCTCTCTGTGCTCTCTGTGCTCTCTGTGAGAACCCCTGTTTATTTTAAGATATGCAAACTAAAAAGCTGCCGTTCCCAGAGAAAGGCCGACCAAAAGTCGGCCCCACGAAGAGAAGGAGCGCTTATGTCACGATTTCTAGCCTTGTCTCTTGATTGCACCCCTTATCTTGACCCACACGGAGGGTTGACGCTGGGGTCAAAAGCGCGACGCCACTTTCTCCATCGCGCTTCTCACTCCGAAGAAGGCAACGAGTCTTTTCGATTGGGGTAGAGGGACAGAACGATCGGGTGTCGTCTGTATCGGACGAGAAAGAGGAAGGAAAAGACCGCGTTCAAGGCATAAAATGCCGTACTTATCGAGAACAGAAGGTTATATCCGCTCAAGCTGGCCCCGACGATGATTCCGAACAGCATCGCGGCGACCCCGCGTATTGAATTGTTTAGAAACGTGTTAATCCCCGCCAAAGTCGCGATCTTCTCTTTCGGGACAAAGGAGTTGATGATGGTTGACAGGATCGGTGAAGCCGAGTTCATCAGGATGTACCGAAGCGTGTAGAGCAGAACGAACAGCGCCGGCTGCCGTACGACGATGAGAGAGATCATCAAGGGAACGACCAGCAATTCACACCAGAAACGCAGCTGTAAGGGTCCTACGCGCCGCGCTAAGACGTGCGAAAAGATGTTACCCGCCGATGTGCCTAAATCGGCTATCGAGAGCGCGATACCGATGGCGGCGGAAGAAAGGCCGAAGAGGTCTTTGTAAATCAGGTTGCCGAAGTGGATGAACAGTCCCGCTCCGAATCCGACCGACAGCGTCGACAGATAGTAGAGCGTCAGGATGTTTTTCTGCTCGCGTTGGATCATCGAAAAATCCAACACTTGACGTATCGCGACTTTGACTTCGAAGATTTTGATCCGTAGTAGCGGGATGAAGCTCAGACAATAGAGACCGGTCGACAGATACAAGGCTTCGCGTAGTCCGAACCACTCTCCGAAGAACCCTCCCAGGAGGTTACCGAGCACCGCGCTGGCCGTCGTCAAACCGATGTTCAGTCCGAAGACCTTCGCGCGATTCCGGCTTTCGGTCAGATGGACGATGATGGCCGAAACAACCGTTTGAGAGATAACTCCTATACCTCCTCTGAAGAAAGAGAGCGCGTTGAGCGTCCCCGGATTCGGTATCAAGATCATACCGAGGTTGAAGATCGGAAACAGAAAGGCCGAGACGAACAGCACTCGCTTCCTTCCGATCGTTTCCGCCAAGAGGCTCAACACCAGACCGACGATCGCGCTGCCCCAAAGCATGAAGGAGGTGATGCTGCCGATCTCCTGATTCGAGAAACGGTTCTCTCGCAAATACAGATTGAACACCACTCCAAACATATCCCTGGTAATCGTGCCGATGCTCGTGAACAACAGTATTTGAGTGATTTGCGAGCGCATCTTCCGTTCCCCTCATCTTTATAGTACGGTAAACAAACTTTCGCGGGTATTATAGGCTATTTTCGCTGATAAATCAATGAGGGCTCACGGTGTGGGTATAATATCGAGGGGCAACGCCTTCCGCCTTTTTTACGCCGCGATCTGCTCGAATAAAAGCATATCGCGCCGTCGCATAAAAAAGAAGCGCTTACGCCGCGATGGTGCGCCTGGGAACGCCGAACTTTAGTTCGGCATGTCCAAAAAAGATGGTTTCTCACAGAGCGCGCAGAGAGCACAGAGGACACATAAACCTGGTGTTGACTCTCCTAAACACCTCTCTTCTTTGTGACCTCCGTGGTCTCCGTTTGAGTTTTTTTAAAGACATGCCAACTTAAAAGTTGGCGTTCCCAAGCGTATCGCGTCCTCGCAAAAAGAAGAAGCGCTTACGCCGCGATAACCGCCGGGACCCCGCGATTTCCCCTTGCCCATTCTACGCCGTGATGACTACAAGGACTAAACATCGTGCGATCGATTCTGGCCTTGTTTCTTGATTACTCCTCATAACTTGACCCACACCTTCACTGCGAGAAATCATCGCGTATGGTAGAATAAGGCCGAACACGGCGCCGTTCTTGTGAAGAGGTAAGGTGAGCGTAGACGGAAGTGGCGAGAAACGCAGAAATGCCGACGCGGCCTCCGTAATGCGTACGATGAAGCGAGGAGGTAATACCCGATGGTTCGATTTTTCTCACGCGAAAATGAAAAGGTGGTGGAGAAAAATGGCTTTTCCCAAGACTGCATTATCCTCGTGGTGAATCCCACTCGAGAGGAAGCCGCTATGATCTCCAGCCTGCTCGATTTCACACCCGACTTCATCCATGACGTTCAGGATTTGGATGAGCGCGCTCGGATCGACTACGGTGAAAAGGTGATACAGATCATCCTAAAAGTTCCATACAAGGATGCGTCCGACGAAAAGCTGCTCTATAAGACGATTCCATTGAACATCCTTTTGGGTGAAAACTATATTCTGTTGGGCAGCAAGTATCCGGTTGAGTTTGTCCAAAAGATGATCGACGAATCGAAGGTGAACCCCAAGAAGCGGAGCCGGATGATCTTCCAACTGATGTATAAAAACGCGATCCTGTTTCTCAACCATTTGAAAGAGATCAACAAAATCACGGATTCGATCGAGGAAAAGCTTCAGGAAGCGATGAAGAACAAAGAGCTCCAGCAACTGATGTATCTAGAGAAAAGCTTGGTATACTTTACGACATCTCTGAGATCCAACGAAATCGTGATGGAACGGATTTTGCGAGGAAACGTGTTCGAGATTTTCGATGAAGACCGCGAGCTCTTGGAAGACACCATCGTGGAAAACAAGCAAGCTTTGGAGATGGCGAACATCTATAGCAGCATTTTGTCTGGGATGATGGATGCGTATGCTTCCGTTATATCGAACAACGTCAACTCGATTATGAAGGTCTTGACGATCGTCACAATCGTGCTCCAAATACCCGCAATCCTCTCCAGTTTCTACGGTATGAATATTCCCCTGCCGTTCCAGCAGGAGGGGTTGGTCTTCATTTTCATTCTGGCGTGGTCGGTTGTCATCGGTATGCTCATACTCCTGTGGTTCAAAAAGAAAAAATGGATATAGGATCGTCTAGAAATCGGTGAAAGGAGCGGTAATGATGCCCACTTTTCAAACTTTGTCGGTACTACCCAGGTTGCCCGAGCGACTGAAAGGGTTAAAAGACCTGGCCTACAGCTTTTGGAGCAGTTGGAATCCGGAGGTGGAGTCGCTGTTTCGGGGATTGAACCCCCGCTTGTGGAGTGGCGTTCAATACAACCCGGCGAAATTCCTACGGTACATCAGCCAGAGAAGGCTGGATGCGGCGGCGAAAAATCCGGATTTTTTAAGAGAATACGATCGCATCGTCTCACTTTACGAACGCCATCGAGATGTGGCCTCTTTGTGGTTCAGCCAAACCTACGGCAAACCTGGGAAAGAAAACTTTCAGATCGGGTACTTTTCTGCCGAATTCGGATTACATGAATCCTTTCCTATGTACTCGGGAGGGTTAGGTATCCTGGCCGGCGACTTCATCAAATCCTGCAGCGATATGGGTCTTCCCATTGTGGCCGTCGGACTGCTTTACAAAAACGGCTACTTTGAGCAGCAATTGAACCGGGAGGGATGGCAAGAGGCGCTTTACCATTCCTACTCCTTCATGGATCTACCCGTCGAAACGATTAAAAACGATTTCGGAGATGAAATAAAAGTCAGCGTGGACTTCCCGAACGGAACGGTCTTGGCCAAGGTTTGGAAGGCCTCGGTGATGAATACGACGTTGTTGCTGCTCGATACGGACTTGCCCGAAAACACCCCGGAAAATCGGGAAATCACCTCGAAACTCTACGGCGGTGACCAGGATATGCGCGTTCGACAGGAGATGATCCTCGGCATCGGGGGGGTTCGTGCCTTACGCGCCTGCGGGTACCAACCCTCCGTTTGGCATATGAATGAGGGTCACTCCGTCTTCATGGCCTTGGAACGGATACGCGAACTCGTGGAAAAAGAGAGCATCACCTTCCACCAAGCGTTGGAGATCGTCAGAGCGTCGACGGTCTTCACCACCCACACGCCGGTTCCGGCCGGAAACGATGCCTTTCACTACGGGCTGATCGAAAAATACTTCTACACCTACTGGGTTCGTATGAAGATTTCCAAAGAGACCTTTTTGAACCTCGGAACAGCCCCTTATGAAGAGGGTCAGAGGATGTTCAACCTCACCATCTTAGCGCTCAAACTCTGCGCGTGGAAGAATGGCGTCAGCCGCTTGCACGGACGAGTGTCTCAAAACTTGTGGAAAAACAACTGGGTCGGCGTGCCCACGAACGAAATACCGATCTCCTATGTCACCAATGGGATCCACACGGAGACGTGGATGAACCGAAACATCCGAGGCCTGTTTGACAAATACCTCCCCGAGTGGAAGGACCGATTTTTGGATCGCGCCTATTGGGATGGCATCGACGCGATACCGGATCGAGAGCTGTGGGAGGTCACTCGAAAGATGAAAAAAGAGATGATAGACTTCATCCACGGACGGGTGTCGGAACAACGGTCCCGGTACGGAGAGACCATCGAGCAGCTTCGGGAAGTCGACAGCATCTTCGACGAAAACACCTTGACAATAGGCTTTGCCAGGAGGTTCGCCACCTACAAGCGCGCCACTTTGATCTTGCAAAACCTCGAACGGTTCAAACGGATATTGAATGACCCAGAACGCCCGGTACAGATCATCTTCGCCGGTAAGGCGCACCCCGCGGACCGTCCCGGCCAGGAGTTGATCAAGCGCATCTACGAGATCAGCCGTTCTTGGGACTTCAAGAACCGAATTGTCTTTTTGGAGAACTACAATATGGAGGTCGCTAGAAATCTGGTATCCGGAGTCGACATCTGGCTGAACACGCCGAGGCGGCCCCACGAGGCGAGCGGCACGTCCGGTCAGAAGGTGCCCGTAAACGGCGGTATCAACTTTAGCGTCCTAGATGGCTGGTGGGAAGAGGGCTATGACGGTAAAAACGGCTGGATTATCGGAGACGGCCGTGAATACGCCGATACGAATATCCAAGACACCGTCGACGCGGTCTCTTTTTACGACACGTTGGAAAAAGAGATCGTCCCGAAGTATTACCAGCGCAACGAAGAGGGAATCCCCGTCGAGTTCTTGGCGATGATGCGCCGTTCGATGAAAACGGTCATTCCGCTGTTCAACACCCATCGAATGGTCAAAGACTACCTCGATGAACTCTACCTGCCCGCCTATTCTTTTGGCTCCGCTTTGGAAGAAAAGCGATTCGAAACCGGAAAGGCTATGGCCGAATGGAAGACCCATATCGAAAAAGAATGGAGAGCCGTCAAGATACAATCGAATACGATCCGGAGGGATGAAGAAGAGATCCCTGCGAACCTTGAGCTCGAGTTCTCGGCCACCGTTTATCTGGGAGAGATCGAGCCGAAGGATGTGGCAATCGAAATCTATTTCGAGCGGTACAATGTGATGGGAGAGTTAGAAGGCACGGAGACCTTTCCGATGGCGATGGATATGGAAACCCTTCACCACACGTACGTTTTCAAAGGGAAGTTCCGATTATCGGAACGGGGGAACTACAAGTACAGCATCCGGGCGCTTCCCTACCACCCAGCGCTCCCGTTGAAGTTCGACACGGGTCTGATCCGTTGGATGGGCGAAGCCTAACCTGGTTCAACAGCGGATTGCGGGCTAAGGATAGCATCTTGGGAACGCCGACTTTTGTAGTCGGCATGTCTTAGAATCAAACAAGGGGTCACGCGGAGGTCACGGAGGGAGGTTCACTGAGAACGTACTTCTGGGAATGCTGCCTTTTAATGCGACAGGTTTACTGGGAACGCCAATCTTTGGATTGGCAGGTCTTATGAATAGAGAAAACAGGGTTTCACACAGAGAACACGGAGGTCACGGAGGGAGGTTCACTGGGAAAGCACTTCTGGGAACGCCAAACTTTAGTTTGGGATGGTTCTATCTTTTCACTGGGAGCGTTCTCGAGCGCAGCATCGCGGCGTAAGCGCCCTTTCTCTTTGTGGGGCTGACTTCCAGTCGGCTTGTCTCTGGGATGGCCCTGACCCGACTTTCGACCGGTTTTGGAGAAAAAGGGAAAAAATAAGAAAAAACAACGCTGAAACCCGCATGAAATCGTTGAAAATTTTGGATTTTTAGAAAG
>Ga0208461_1003113_pt1 | contig 12898 bp, 12 predicted proteins | sample AD_JPNTR4_MetaG_FD_184448 | JGI IMG/M metagenome (GOLD analysis project Ga0208461, IMG submission 184448) | Active sludge microbial communities of municipal wastewater-treating anaerobic digesters from Japan - AD_JPNTR4_MetaG (SPAdes) (version 2) | ecosystem: Engineered > Bioreactor > Anaerobic... | reverse complement strand
ACCATCACAAGCAATTATAAAATTTTGGTTATCTATTAATCTTTTTTTATATTTCTCCAAATCATCTGAAAGTTCTCCATTTAGAACTATTATTAATTTTTTGTTCATAAATCAATTTTATCATTTTCTTACTGATTCTGTTTGAAGAATTTCTATTATTCTTTCACCAGCAAGTTTGAATACAACAATTGAAATTATTATTTCAGGTAATATGTAACTTATATTGTATATAAAAGTATAATAAACAGGATTCCAACCTTCAGGAGTATATTGAGCAAAATAGATAATTCCAGAAATAAAATGCATAAGGAATCTTCCAAGTAATCCAACAGTGATGCCTAAAACTTTATTTTTTTGGAAAAAACCACAGAGACCAACCATACCAAAAGCGACAGGATAATCAAGCAAAAGTTGAATCGGATGGACAACATATGGACCAATTATCAATTGAATCAACCCATGTATTACACCTACCATTAAACCAGTTTTTCCACCATATCTAAAAGCTATTAACATTATTGGAACCATAGATGCTGCTGTTACAGAACCACCTTGTGCCCAAAAACCAGAAATTTTAACTTCTGATAAAATTGTTGCAAGAGCAAGAGCTAATCCTATTTCGGCAATTTGTTGAGTTTCCATCTTCTCTCTTCTTCTTAAGATTAATCCAAGGAACAGAGCTGAAAAGATAATCATAACAATCAGGATAATTGTATGAGTTGTTGGATTTGTGAAAAAGTTGTTAAACCATTCAAAAAAGTTTTGCATAAAACGCCTCCCTTTAAAAAAATTAGCCAAGGGAAGCGGGGGAAATGTTGCTCTTCCTCCGCTGGTATTACCCAGTTCAGGTTCAAAGGGTTGGGAGAGATGCTTTTCTCCCTCTCAGCTATCCATTTGGATAGCACCCCTGGCCTAAAATAATTATACCACAAAATTATAATTTTTGGGGTCAGGTCTTGCATTAACAGATTTAATTTTTAATGTAAAGCAAGTTAACTAATTTTAAAATTAAATCTTTAAAAATTTAAAAAGAATTTTTGAGAGAAATGTAATCCATATTCCCATTATAAAATATCTAATAATATCCATATACAAAGTTTCACCAATTATGATTTTTAATCCAAATCTGAGTAATATAAGAATTCCAACACCAATAACAACTCTTATAATAGTCTTTAAAATTCCATTTTTCATCTGGTAGTTCAAATTTGAACTGATACCTGTTCCAAGAATCATTCCTGATGTAGCAGCAAAGAGTGTCGCCATTGAAAATAGATTAAAGAAGGATAGTATAAATAAAATTATTGAAATTGGCAGATTGATTTTTATGTTGCCTACAGAAACTTTATCAAGAGGTTTTTGTAATAAATAAATATATAAAAATAAAAAAACAATACCTATAAATATTCCTCCTACAACATCCATAAAGAAATGGACTCCAAGATATAATCTCGATATTGATATTAAAAAAATCATAATTAATCCAATTATTAAAAATATCCATCTCTTAAACTCTGTATAAAAACTTAACCAAAAAACAGTCGCATTTTGAGCATGTCCACTTGGAAAACCATATCCACCACCAGATTCTTCAAAAAGAACATCAATTAATTCTTTAGATGGTCTTGGTAATTTAAATGCATTTTTTAATATAGTATTTAAACCGTAACAAATAATTAATCTAAATAAAAATCTATACGCTATTTTTTCATTGATAATGAAAAAAAGAATAGGAATAACTGTTATATAAAAATCAAAACTTCCTAATTGAGTTATTCCAATAAATAAGCTATTTAAAAATGGAGTTCTAATAGATTCAAAAAAATTAAGAATAGAATATTCAAAACTCAAGTTCATCTTAAATCCTCCTCTTTTAAAATTTCTATCAATTTATCAGGATAATCAGTTATTATTCCATCCACTCCAAATTTTATTAATTCCCTCATCTCCTCTTCTTCATTTATTGTCCAAACAAAAATTTTTAACCCCTTTTTATGTGATGAATTAATGAAATTTTTATTTGCAAGAGTTCTGCCTTCTGCTTCAGGAGGTATACTTAAAGCATCTGCCTTTGGTTTGTAGAAATTTAAAAGAATATAGGTAACAAATGATGTATAAAAACTTCTTACTTCTTTTTCAGACATAGAAGTTGCAATCTCAGGATTAATTTCTCTAATTTTTTTTAATATTTCAAATTCTTCACTTGCAATTATTACTTTATCCTCCATTTTATAATTTTTGATAAGTTCTATAACTTTCTCTTCAATTTTTCCGTCTGTTTCTTTTATTTCAATACTTATTTTCATATTTTGAAATTGAGATAAAACATCAGATAAAAGTGGTATTTTTATACCTTTTCCTCTATAGGGAAATGTTTTTCCATTATCTAAAGAGAAATTATATGCAGCGTCAAATTTTTCTAACTCCTCGTAGGTAAATTCTGAAATTCTTCCTTTTCCGTTTGTTGTTCTATCAATACTGTCATCGTGAATAACAACAACTTTACCATCCTTTGTGGGATGAACATCTATTTCAAGAACATCTACACCAAGTTTTTCAGCATTTTCAAAAGCAATTATGGTATTTTCGGGAAAAAGCCCCATCCCACCACGATGAGCAAAAACCATGAAGTTTTTATCAAAGAATGCCAAATTTTTTCTGTTTACATTTATAAAACCAAGTAAAAAATAGGTTATTATAAGTAAAAACAAAATAATTAATATTATTTTCTTCTTCATAATCACCTCGTACTTTAAAATATTATACTTCATTTTTTAGTGTTGTAAATGATTGATTTATAAATATAATAAATATAAGATTATAAATTTTTTAATCATAATTTCATTTTAAGGAGGATTAACTAATGAGAAAGAATCCACCTGAAAAGGTATCTGAAGATAAAGTTGTGTTTGATGTGTCAGAAATCGAACCAATTTTATCAGGACCATCATTACATTTAAAACCATGGAAACCAGTTTCTATAAAATTATCAACTGGTGAAACAATGTTAATAAGAGAAGCTAAACTTGAGGAGGCTCCAACTCTTTTAAGTTATTTAAAAAAATTTCTTGATTTAGATTATGACTTTTATGACATTGTTGGTGCAAGAGTTTATTCAGAAGTTTTAGGATGGTATAGAAATAGATTAAAAGATCCATACACTCTTCTTGGAATTGTAGATGGAAAAGTTGTTGGATTTGCAAATGGAAGATTATTAAATAAAGATATTAATATTTCTTTACACACAATGGCATTTAGACGTGGTGGTAGAATTGGTGCAGTTATGTATTATGCAAAAACTTACTATGCTTTTGAAATTCTTGAAAACAAAGAGTTCTGGGCAACTTATGAAAGTTATAATGGTTGGAAAAGATGGGGAATTGGAATGGCTCAACCTTCATACCCATGGCCTGAATATCAACATGAACTTGGTGGAGCAAGAGTTTATTATGTAACAAAAGAATATTGGGACGCAGTTGTAAAAAAATATATTAGTGATATGGTAGGAGCTGATTTTGAGCCTGTTACTGAAGAATTGCTGAAAAGGAATGAAAATATTTATATGCCTGAAACTTTAGAGGAGTAAATTTTTTGAATTAGCCCCCTTGTTCTTAAGGGGGCTTTTTTATTTTAAGTTATATAAAATGGTATAATTAAAAAATGAAAAGTTTCAGAGCAGAAAAACTTAAAAAAATGACTAAAGAAGAGTTATCTATAATTCTTAGAGAAAAGATACAAGATCCAAGAATCAGAGAAAAATATATTACTATTACTGATGTAGAATATTCAAATGATTTAAAACAAGCAGATGTCTATGTCTATGTTCATAATAAAGAAGAGAAAGAGGCAGTATTCAATGGTTTAAAATCTGCAACAAAATTTTTTCAAGAAGAAATTGGAAAAAAATTAAAATTAAGATACACACCTATTCTTCATTTTAAAGAGGATAAAACTCTCGATAAAGGAATGAAGGTAATAGAGATTCTAAATAAAATAAAAAATGAAAAAAATAATTGAGGAAATAAAAAAACAGAAGAGGTTTTTAATTATTTCACATGAAAACCCTGATGGAGATGCAGTTGGTTCAACTCTTGGATTATATTTTGGTTTGAAAAAAATTAAAAAAGAGGTTGTCCCTGTTTTACCAAATAAAGTTCCAAAAATTTATTCATTTTTAAATGGAACTAAAGTTATCCAAAATGATTTTGAGGGAGAATTTGATGTTGGTATAATTTTAGATTGTGCAGATATTGGAAGAGTTGAGAATTTAAAAAAAAAGTTATTAAAAATACAAACATTAATTAACATAGACCATCACCCTTCTAACTTTTTATATGCAAAATTTAATTATATTGATCCCAAATCATCCTCAACTTCAGAACTTATTTTAAAATTATTAAGAAGAGCAAAAATTGAAATTGACGAAAATATTGCAAATGCTTTATATACAGGATTAATGACAGACACAGGCGGTTTTAGATTTCCAAATACAAATTTAAATACATTCAAAGCCGCAACTTATCTTGTAAAATACGGAGCCAATCCATTTTATCTATCTGAGATGGTTTATAGTATGAAGCCTTTAAGGGCATTAAGAATTTTAGGAAGGGCTCTTGAAAAATTGAGAAAAGAGAATGGTGTTATTTATTCAATATTAACAATTGATGATTTCAAAGAATTTGGAGCAGAAGAAGAAGATGCAGAAGGTGTTGTTGAATATTTAAATAAATCAAACGAATCAAATATCGCAATTTTATTCAAACAAAAAGAAAATGGTAATTATAAAGTGAGTATGAGAAGTAAAGGTAATATCAATGTTGTTAATGTTGCTTTAAAATATGGTGGCGGAGGTCATATAAATGCAGCTGGTTTTGATGTTAAAGGAAACCCAGAAGAGATTATAAAAGATATATGTAGGGAGTTAAAATGTGAATGAAAAATCGGGAATAATGAATGTTTTTAAGCCTCCTGGTATAACCTCTTTTGGTTTACTCTCTTTTATTAAAAAATTATTTAAGATTAAAAAAGCAGGCCATGGAGGAATTCTTGATTTTATGGCTCAAGGAGTTTTACCAATTTTGGTTGGCGAGGCTACAAAACTAACAACTCTTCTTTTTCTTTTACCAAAAGAGTATGAAGGTGAAATTACTTTTGGAATTAAAACAGATACCGATGACATCTGGGGAAATGTTGTTGAAAAAAAACCATCCTCTTTTATTAAAATTAATGATATTGAAAATATAAAAGATGTTTTTGTCGGAGCCATAAATCAAATGCCACCAAAATATTCAGCAAAAAGAATTTCAGGAAAGAGAGCTTATGAACTTGCAAAAAGAGGTGAGAATGTAGTTTTAAAAGAAAGAGAAGTGAACATTCACCAATTTGATGTTTTAGATTATACAGATGGTGATTTTCCAAAATTAAGATTCAAAATTTTATGTTCTTCTGGTACATATATGAGAAGCGTTGCAAGAGATTTAGGTGAAAAATTAGGTAGTTTTGGAACCCTCTCTTTTCTTGTTAGAACAGCTGTTGGTAAACTTGAAATTAAAGATAGTTTCCATATTGACAATATGATAGAAATATATGAAAAGAATTTAGATAATGATTTAATAATTCCTATTGGAGATTTTTTAGATTTTATTCCTAAAATAGTTTTACCAAGTAAAAGGTTATATCTATTTAGAACAGGGAATACGATAAAATATGAACATCCATATCTTAAAGGTGGATTTGTTCTTGTATTTGATACAAATGAAAACGCTGTTGGAATTGGAAGATATTTCGAGGAAAAGAGGGAGTTAAAACCAATAAGAATTTTAAAAGTAGATGATATTACTTGATAAATTTATAAAAATAGAGGAAGAATTAAATATAACAATTGGTGCTTTTGATGCAATTCATAAAGGACATTTAAAGATAATCAATAAATTAAGCTCCTTTAAAGAAAAAAATCTTGTTTTGTCCTTTTTTCCTCCTCCATTCATCTTTTTTAAAAAAGAACCAAATGTTCTATTTTTACCAGAAGAAAAGAAAGAAATTTTATCAAACTATAAAATAAATTATCTTTTATTGGTTCCATTTAATGAAAAAATTAAAGAATTGGAACCTTATGAATTTATTGATTTACTTTTAACTTATCTAAAAATAAAAAGAATTTTAGTTGGTGAGAATTTTAAATTTGGTAAAGATAGAAAAGGAGATGTTAATTTTTTAAAAAAGATTTGCAAAGAAAAAGAGATAGAATTAATAATAGTTAATGAAGAGAAATATGATGGAGAAAAAATAAGTAGCAGTAAAATAAGAAAATTAATTCAAAAAGGAGAGATTGAAAAGGCAAATCAATTTTTAACATATCCATATTTCATAAAATTTTTAGATAATAATTTATCAGTTGATAAATTAAAATTAATACCACCAGATGGACAATACTTAGCAAAAATTAATAATAAAGAGATTAAAATCGAAATTATTAATAAACAAATCTTTATAGATAATTTTAAAGAAAATATCACTGAATTATATTTTTTAAAAAAAATTTAATGAGACAAAAGTGTCAGGCACCAAAGTCTCCTTTTTTATTTTATATTGACAAAATTAAAAATTGTGTTATAAAAAAATTGAATTGACAATTAAATAGGTTTTAGTACCAAGATGCTATGAACCTTTGATTCCAATGTGGGCGTCAAGGAACAAAGGGGAGCAAATGACGCAACCGGCTTGGTTTTTTTGTTTGGTACTTAACCCAAGAGGCGTTGAACTCTTTACTCCAATATGGGCGCCAGGGAGTAAGAGTGAGCCAGTGGCGCAACCGACTTGGTTTTTTAAATTATAATTTAACCACTGGAAAACCTCTAACTGCTGGTGCCAAATAAGTTAGGGGTAAAAGTTGAGAAAAAATCTCAAAAAAAGTTTATTTAATCATCATATTAAAATTATTTTAATAATATTAATTTCGATTTTTCTAAATATAACTTTCTTTTTTAATATAAATAAAATTTATAGTTTGAATGAAAATAACAAAAAGATTGGTATATTAAAACCAGTAGTTTTGCTTGTTGAATTTCCAGATTTAAAAGCAAATTTTGAAATATCAACTCCAATATTTTACAATAATATCCTTTTCGAAAAAAATAAAAACAGTTTTTATGATTATTTTTATGAAAACTCACAGGGAAAACTTGAGATTATTGGTAAAGTTTATTCAAATCCAACAAGCAACTCTCTATGGTTTATGGCACCAAGAGAATATGAATTTTATGAAAACAACTTTTACGGAATGGGTAAATATCCAAACAATACACAAAAATTGGTAGAGGATATCATTGAATATGTTGATGGAGAAATAAATTTTTCAGATTATGATGGTGATAATGATGGATTTGTTGATGGAATTATTATAATATATGCTGGTTCTTCAATTTCTAATGATGAATTTAAAAAAATTTATCCTCATATGTGGATGATCAATTCTATAAAGAAGGACAATAAATATATTAACAAATTTATTGTAATTCCAGAATATAAATTTAAACCAGGTGATTTTACAATAGGACCTTTATGCCATGAATTTGGTCATATATTAGGAGGAATTGATTTATATGATTTGGATTCACATAAAAGTTATATATATGATAATCAAATTTCAAATGGATTAGGAAAATGGAGTATAATGTCTAATGGAATTTGGGGGAAAAAGAATATTAGAGGCGATAGTCCTTCACATTTAGATGTATGGCATAAAATTTTGTTTGGTTGGATAGATCCTATAGTTATTGAAGATAGAGAAATAATTGTCAATTTAAATCCAACTGAATTAAAAGATGGAAATGTTATTAAAATAGTTTTAAATAAAGAGCCAGAGGAATATCTTTTAATAGAAAATAGACAAAGGATAAATTTCGATTCAGATTTACCAAAAGAAGGCGTCTTAATATACCATATTGATGAATCAATTTTAAACAATTGCTATGCCTACTCTCCTTTTTATGAAACACCGAACAAAAGTCATTATAAAGTTTCAATAGTTCAAAAAGATAATTTTTATGAACTTGAAAGAGGTAAAAATTTAGGAGACGAAAAAGATGTTTTTATTGAAGGTGATAAATTTATTTTAAAACAAAATAACAAAAGTATAAGTTATTATAATAAAAATATCAATGTGATAATCACTATACTTGATAAAATTGATTTATCATATCAAGTAAAAATCGAAATAACAAATCAATAAAAAATAAAACAATTCATTGAAATAATTCTCTCTTTTGTTGTATAATACTTTTTATAGATTTTATTTAAGGAGGATAGTTAATGGATTTAGAAACTATTTGTTCGCCAAAGGATATAGAAAATGAGATTTACAATTTCTGGATAAGAGAGAAATTATTTAAAGCTGAAATAAAAAAAGGAGTAACTCCCTTTACTATTGTTATGCCACCTCCAAATGTTACGGGCTCCCTTCATCTTGGACATGCTTATAATTCAACAATTCAGGACATAATGATAAGATTTAAAAAAATGAATGGTTTTGAATCATTATGGCTTCCTGGTGTTGATCATGCTGGTATTGCAACTCAAATAATGGTTGAAAATGAACTATTAAAAGAGAATTTGACAAAAGAAAAATTAGGTAGAGAAGAATTTTTAAAAAGAGTTTGGAGTTGGAAAGAAAAATATGGAGATAGAATTGTAAATCAACAAAAAAGATTAGGAATATATGCAGATTGGGATAGACATAGATTCACAATGGATTCAGATTATCAGAAAGCAGTTATAAAAGCATTCATAATTTTATATAATGATGGATTGATATATAAAGGTGAATATATGATTAATTGGTGTCCAGTATGTAAAACAGCTCTTTCAGATTTAGAGGTTGAACATATTGAAGAAAAAACAAAACTATATTTCATAAAATATCCTTTTAAAGATGAAGAGGGTGGTATTATTATTGCAACTACAAGACCAGAAACAATGCTTGGTGATACAGCAGTTGCAGTAAATCCAAATGATGAAAGATATAAAAAATTAATTGGAAAAGTTTTGATACTTCCTCTTATAGGAAGAGAGATACCAATTATTTCAGATTCTGAAGTTGATATGGAGTTTGGAACTGGAGCAGTAAAAATAACTCCAGCTCATGATCCTCTTGATTTTGAAATTGGAGAAAGAAATAATTTACAAAAAATAAATATTTTAACACTCGATGGTTTTATAAATGAAAATGGAGGTAAATATAAAGGTTTATCAAGATTAGAAGCAAGAGAAAAAGTTGTTGAAGATTTAGAAAAAGGTGGATTTTTAGTTGAGATAAAAGATTATATTCATTCAATTGGAATACATGATAGATGTAACAAGCCAATTGAACCAATGATATCAAAACAGTGGTTTATAAAAATGAAACCACTTGCAGATTTAGGTTTAAAAGCTGTAAGAGAAGAGAATATAAAAATTATTCCAGAAAAATGGGAGAAAGTTTATGAAAATTGGTTAACCAATATAAAAGATTGGTGTATTTCAAGACAGATATGGTGGGGACATAGAATTCCTATCTATTATTGTAAAAATTGTAATAAGATGTTTGCAAGTGAAAATGAAATTAAAAAATGTCCAGATTGTGAAGGTGAAGTTGAAAGAGACCCTGATGTTCTTGATACTTGGTTTTCTTCTGCCTTATGGCCATTTGCGACTCTTGGATGGCCAAAAGAGACTGAAGATTTAAAATATTTTTATCCAACATCTCTTCTTGTTACTGGATATGATATTCTATTTTTCTGGGTTGCAAGAATGATAATGTTTGGACAATATTTTATGAAAAAAGAGCCATTTAAAAATGTTTATATTCATGGTTTGATAAGAGATGAAAAAGGTAGGAAGATGAGTAAAACTCTTGGAAATGTTATGGATCCAATTGAAGTTATAGATGAGTATGGTGCTGATGCGACAAGATTTACATTTTCGCAACTTTCGACCCTTGGAGGTCAGGATATAAATCTATCGATTGGAAGAATAAAATTTTCCAGAAATTTTATGAACAAAATATGGAATTCTGGAAGATTTGTTATAAATTTTTTAAAAGATTTTGATAAAAATAAAAAGGTAGATTTAAAACTTGAAAAAGAGGATATATGGATTTTATCAAGACTATCAAAAGTTTCTAAACTTGCGAATGAACTTATAGATTCTTATGAATTTGGAGAGATATCGAATATTTTATATGAATTTTATTGGCATGAGTTTTGTGATTGGTATATTGAACTATCAAAATTAAGAGACGATGAAACTAATAAATATGTTCTTTTCGAAGTATTTATAAATTCATTAAAATTACTCCATCCTTTTATTCCATTTATTACGGAAAAATTGTACAAATTGATTTTATCAGAAGAAAAAACTATTTTACTTACTAATTATCCAAAAGAAAATGATTTTATTTTTGATGGAAAAACAGTAGAAGAGTTTGAAATTTTTATGAATATTAATAAAATAATCAGAAATCTAAAATCAATTTTAAATTTACCTTTAAAGAAAAATGTAAAAGTTTATATTGAATATGATAAAGAATTTTTATCATATTGGAAAAATAAAATTGAACTTTTATCATTTTGCGAAATTGTTGATAAAAAAATAGAGGATTTAAAAAATTTAACAGAAATTTATAAAGGCGCCAAGATTTTTGTTTTCTTAGAGAAAGAATATCCAATTGAAGATAGAGTTAACATTTTAAAAAATGAAATCACTTCATTAATAAAAGAGAACGAAAATTTGAATAAAAGATTAGAAAATACAGAGTTTATTAATAAAGCACCTTTAGAAATTATTGAAGAAACTAAAAAAAAGAGAGAGGAAAACGAAGAAAGAATAAAAGTTCTATCAACCCATTTAGAGGAATTGATTTGATTAATGTTTACTTATTATGAAGCTTTAGAGTTCCTTGGAAAAAGAGAAAAAAGAAAAATAAAACCTGGATTAGAGAGAATAGAGAGAATTTTACAAAATTTAGATAATCCTCATAAAGATAAAAAAATAATTCATATTGCTGGAACAAAAGGTAAAGGTTCAACATCAACTTTTATAAGTAATTTACTTATTTCACATAAATTTAAGGTTGGCTTATATACATCTCCCCATCTACAATCTTTTAGAGAGAGAATCTCAATAAATAAAAAATTAATTGAATCAAAATATTTTGGTGAAATGGTTTATAGAATAAAAGAAATTTATGAAAAAGATGCCTATTTTAATACAATTGGTGAACCTTCAATGTTTGAAATTTTAACTTCACTTGCTTTTAAATATTTTGATGATAAAAAAGTTGATTTCATCATACTTGAAACTGGACTTGGAGGTAGATTTGATGCAACAAATATTATATCAGATCCTATTGTAACTGTTATAACAAAAATTGATTATGATCATATGGATATTCTTGGTAATACACTGAAAGAGATTGCTTTTGAAAAAGCAGGAATAATAAAAAAAGAAAGACCACTGGTGTTATCAAAGCAGGAAAAAGAGGTATTAGATGTTATTTTACAAAGAGCCAATGAGATGTATTCAAAAGTTTATGTTGAGGGAGTTGATTTTAATACACAGGATATTCATATAGAAAAAGACAGAACTTTTTTTACATATAAATCTAAAAATAACTATTTTGAAAATTTAGAAATAAAGTTATTAGGAATGTTTCAGGTTTCAAACTCATCTTTAGCAATAAAAGTCATTGAAATTTTAAATAATTTAAATATCATTAGTTTAGATGAGAAAAAAATCAGGAAGGGTTTATCAGATTCATTTATTGCAGGAAGAGGAGAAATTGTAAAAAAGAATGGAAGGACATATATACTCGATGGAGCTCATAATGCAATTTCAATGAAAGAGTTAAAAAATTTTATAGAAACATATTTTAGTTGTGGTAAAATAAATATGATTTTTGGTATATTAAATGATAAAGATATTGAGGGAGTTTTGAAAGTGATATTACCTTGTGTTGATAAGGTAATTTTAACTGCACCAGAAGGAGCAAAAGAGAGAAGGACAGAACCTTCTACTCTCTTAGAAATTATTAAAAAGAATTTCCCAGAAAAAGAAGTAACAATTACAAAAAATATAAAAGAATCTTTTATTGAATCTAATAAATTTTTTAACAATAACTATCCAATATTAGTCACTGGTTCATTTTATGTAGTTGGTGAATTTAGGAATTATTTAAATATATTCTATACTTATTAAGGAGGTGAATTTGCCTAATCAAAACAGTACTGATATATTTGAACCTTTGAAAGCCTACACTGCTTATTTTTATTTAGTATTAATTTTATTTATCATTTTAATTGCTTATTGGGTTTATCAGGATTCTAAAAAAAGAGGATTTGGTCAATATTTCTGGTTTATATTGGTCATTTTTGGTGGAATAGTTTTTCCTTTTATCTATAATGCTATAGGTAATCCTACATGGATTTTTCATATCTTATCATTTCCAATTGGTGGTATTATTCCACTTTTGATATATCTTATTGTAAGACCACCCTGGACTAAAGATGATCTTGAACTTGATAAGTTAGAAAAAGAGACATTACAACTTGAAAGAGAATACTGGGCTTTTTTACTTTCAAAAGAAAAAATGAAATGTCCAAATTGTGGTGCACCTATTAAAGAAAATTGGTTAATATGTCCTTATTGTAAAACAGTTTTAAAAAAAGAGTGTTCTTTTTGTGGAAAACCAATAGATCTTGATTGGGATATGTGTCCATATTGTGGACATAAACAAAAAGAGGAAGAAAAAAAATGAAGGTATTAACATTTAAAAAAGGAGGGGTTCATCCTAAAGAGAATAAAATAACTAAAGATAAAAAAATTGAAATTTTTTTTGATGTTAATGAGGTAATTGTTCCCTTAC
>Ga0208461_1003108_pt1 | contig 12907 bp, 6 predicted proteins | sample AD_JPNTR4_MetaG_FD_184448 | JGI IMG/M metagenome (GOLD analysis project Ga0208461, IMG submission 184448) | Active sludge microbial communities of municipal wastewater-treating anaerobic digesters from Japan - AD_JPNTR4_MetaG (SPAdes) (version 2) | ecosystem: Engineered > Bioreactor > Anaerobic >... | reverse complement strand
AATAATCCCCATAAGCTGGAAGAGAATTTACTCCGGTATTCAGCCAGACTTGTGCATAAATTTCATTCCTTTGGGGCATCAATGGCATAAAATCAACCAAGATAGTTAATGGTTTTCCAGGAACATTCCAGCGTCCAATTCTAATGTCCAAATGGTACTGTTTATGATGAAAAAATTTCCAATCAGTATATAAATTTTGATCTTCCTCAAAAAGTGGATTTTCTTTTTGAAGCCACAAGTCAGGACCAATAAATATTAATTTCTCATTGTATTCCTTTTGTAAGGTAGCAGCATGAGTTGATAATACTGTATAAATTCCTCCAACTTTGTTACAGACTTCCCAACTTACTTCAAAAACATATTCAGGTATCAACATTTGATTAGAACATTTTTATTTAAAAAAATTAAGCACAAATTTAATATATCAGTACGTGAAAAAATGGGAAATAATTGAAAAAAATAACAAAAATTAGGCATTTACTTCAAGAAAATATAAATCATCAGAAATTTTTTACTTCAATTTTTTTCATATTTTTCACAAAAAAATTTCTCCTTTAAAAAGAGGAGAAATTTTAAACGTAAATATCAAGTGCTATTTTAATAATTCCTCTTATTATTTTTTTTGCTGACTACAACGTTGATTTAATTGTTTAATAACTTCTGAAGTAATATCATATCCATCAACTGCATACAAAATATTATCATTTGAAGTATTACTCAAAATAATATGATATTTTTTGTCTTTATTAAATTCTTTTAAAAAAGCATTGATGCTATCACGTAATTGTTCACTCATTTTTTGTTGTTCTTCCAACAATTTTTGTGATAATTGGGCGTCTAATTTTTGCAAATCCTGTTGTTTTTTTATTAACCTTGATTGTTCTTGTTCGGCACGTTCGCGACTTAAAAAAGCATTATTTTCCAATTTTTTTTGAAATTCATTCATTTCATTCTGAAGCTCACGAGCTTTCATATTTATCGTCAATCGAGAATCTTCTTGCTTTTTAAGTAAAGTTTCATTAGCATCTTTTGCAAAATGATAATGAAGTAACAAAGAATCTATATTTATATAAGCAATGGGTAATTGGTTTGTATGAAGAGCTTCAGTAGTTGTTATTATTTTTCTTTCTTCTTTATTTGTCTTTAAATTAAAAAATAAAATAAATAACACAATTACCGCAATGCATAAAATAGCATTTAAAACGAGTAAAAATTTATTCATATATTTCTAAATTCTATTGTTATTATTATTAATGAATTTGTTATTAGCTTTTTATAAATTCTTGAATCTCAATTATTCTAAATTGATTTTTGTTTACCTACTTTTAAAAAACAACACATCCTATTTTTTCCTTACTAAAAGTTGATCTATTTTCAACCACATTTTCAATTGTAGAAAAAATCATTGTAAAAAATGATATAAATTACTTTCAGGAATAATTTCTTTTATTTTCTAAATCATTTTATATAATTTTTTCTCACTGAGAAGAAATAATTTTTGAACTATCAAGTACATTCCTCATTTTTCTTATGCAAAGATAAATTATTTAGAATATAATGTTACTTTTTGCTTTGTTTTTTTAGCAAAATGAATATTTTGTTTTATTTTTTAACACAAGTTTTAATAGCTCAAATCATAATCTTAGGATAAATTGTTCCCGTGTTTAAGAGCATATTCGCTTGAAGAAACACCGTAAAACTCTTTAAAAGAGTTTGAAAAATGTGATAAATTTGAAAATCCAACAGAATAGGCAACTTCGGTTTAAAAATGGGGCGATTATCTTGACAAAGAATTAACATTTCGAATAGAAGCAATCATAGCAGATTCCGCAAATGACTGGGAATATGAAAGTGGAACAAAAGTAGTTATACTATCTTTATCCATATTGTTGATTTGCAGGGAATTATTACTACGATTCGATGTGATAGGCAGCATTTTCAATTCCCTCTTTGTGATTTGGATATTTTGGGTAAAAACAAACGAAACATTCAATTAATTGAAGATTACCAAGTATAGTTTGGGAATAAGCCGTTTTAAAAAAATGCTTTCCCCTAATAATTCAATTTTTTATAAAAATCCTTTTACAATCAAATACTCAAAATATTATACGTTATAAATCGCTTTTTGCAGGGGGAAAATAGATTTTCCCAAAAAAATCATTTTTCTCCTATTTTATTTCTCGTTTTTCACAAAAAACCATAAAAGTCCTGAAATGGTAAGTGTGATGGTACAAATAGCAAAAATTATGGATTTATTAGCAGCCATATTTATAACCTCACCCATTTTGAAACTCGCTACCAACTGAGGCAACACTACTGATAGATTAAATATTTCCATATATAAACCCATTTTTGATTGATCAACTTTCTCACTTATAATTGCAAATGGAAGTGAAACTACTGATCCCCAGCCAATGCCAACAATTGCTATAAAAAGATAATTTTTATTCCATCATTCCACAATTTTTTTGTTTCCTCGCAAACTCTTATCTCGAACCAGCACCGTATGTCTCGCAATTAGCAAACTCCTGACCATCAACAAAATTAATCGCACCATATTCTTCAAACCTTGCTACTCGTTCTCTCACAAATTCGAAACTCGTAACTCATTAACTTTTGAGTCATCAAACAAGGTCAATTTTTTAACTTTATCTTGCTTAAAACCTTAATAACAAATGATAAACGAATCATACCAACCTTATTAGCTTATTAAAAACAGAAAATGATATAAAAAGAATTGTTTTCTAAGTATTTAAAAATTTTTGGAACATTCAGCCTAATTTTGTAAAAAATATTTGATTACTTGATAAATATTTATTTAATTTGTGCCAATAAAAGGACAAATAAACTTTTTCAGAAGATGAAAGATATTTTAAATTTTTTGGGTGCTATTATCGTTTTAATAGGTGTTTGTATATTAGGAGTATATCATTTTGCTGGTATTAACTCAAATACTTTGTTAGCAATTGCTGGATTATTAATGATAATAGGTTTTTTTACTTTTCTTTTCATGAATAAAAAATCTCTTAAAAAAGATTTTTAAGTACGTTGGTTTTTTATTTTTAATTTTTTTTATAACCAAATTTTGAGAAATAAAGATAGGGACATTTCATGATAGAATGTTTCTATCTTTATTATTAAAACAAAGATAATTGCTGTGAGGTTTCATCATGATTTTTTTTATCATTTACCAATTCATCTGGTAAAATAGAATCTTTTTCAGAAAAAATCATTGTTGATTCTTCTTTTTCTATTTCTGAAGCCTCTTCTAATGATGTGAAATTTTTTTCTAAAATTTCTGACTCTTCGTTTCTATCATTTCCGTTTTCTTCTATTTCAATATAATCGCTTACCTGTTCTGTATCAATTTCTTGTTTTGTATGCAAGGGTTCTAACTCATTGATGATTTCAATTTCATGGGTAGTAATACGTTTCCCTTTTGCCTTGTAGCTTTTCGCCGAAATAAATTCACTGACTTCGATCACCAAAGGTTTTCGATAAGCATCTTTGCCACCAAAAATTACCTCAAAGCGTGGAAAATCCTTATCAGAAAGAAGAATTAAACGCGACTCAGGATTTTCGCCAATAAAGCTTACTTTCTTTTGCGATGGTGATAATTGGAAACGTTTCAAATAATAATGGTTCTGGTCAGCATCAAAAATAGCAGCAGACCAGATTTTATCTTCCTCGAACTTTTCAAGTCTTAAAATATTGTTTTCATAATGATTATTGACGTCAAAATCAGTAGTATAATATTCCCCTTGTTGAGTAATAACTAAGATAAGATCATCATTTTGAAATTCTCCCAGATATTCGCCTCGTTTGTCATAATTCAGACGCAACACATCATGATCAAACCAAACTTCTCTGCCACCTAAGGTAGAACCTCCTTTTTGTTTCAAGGTGATTTTATGAATTTCGTTTTTGGTTAAAATGCTCCCTCTTGTCTGACGACCTTTAATAGCAATTTCACTAAAATCCTTTTCAAAAACCAATTTCTGTAAACGCGGTTTTGGTTTTAAAGTGACGCGTATTATTTCTGCTTCAGCATTGGGATTGGCTGAAAAATAAACAATTTTTGAACCTGGCTTCCCCTGAGTAAGATCATATTCTTTATCGCGAGTGATGCTATTCACTGCAAAACGTTTGATATAATAAGGTCCTGTTTTCCCGTCACGATATACTACATTATAAACCGTGCGTTTATCATTCTTTTTAAAGACATTGATATAGAGAATATTTTTCCCAACAAACATTTTTTCAGCTACTTTCACCACTTTATATTTACCATCTTTAAAAAAGACAATGATGTCATCTATTTCGGAACAATTGCATACAAATTCATCTTTCTTCAACGAAGTTCCAATAAAACCTTCTTCTCGATTGACATAAAGTTTTTCGTTAGCTTCGATAACCTTTGTAGCTTCAATAGTTTCAAAATTTCGAATTTCTGTTCGACGTAGATATTTTTTCCCATATTTTGCCTTTAAACTTTCGTACCAGGCAATAGTATAATCTATCAAATGAGAAAGTTGATAATCAGTTTCCTCAATTTTTTTCTGAATTTCTATTAAAGTATTATTGGCTTTGTCGGCATCAAATTTGGTAATTCGTACCATTTTTATTTCCAGTAGCTTCAAAATGTCTTCTCGGGTAACTTCACGAATCAGATTGGCTTTAAACGGTTCGAGTTGTTTATCAATGTACTGAATAGCAACTTCATGAGAGGTACTGTCTTCAAAACCTTTTTCTTTATAGATACGATTTTCAATAAAAATTTTTTCCAGTGAAATAAAAAAGAATTGTTCTTCTAATTCTTTTTTACGAATTTTCAATTCGGCTTCCAAAAGATTTTTGGTATCCTCGCAACTCACGCAAAGCATTTCGCTGACGCTCATGAATCGAGGCTTTTTATCGTGAATCACACAGCAATTTGGTGAGATGCTTATTTCGCAGTCGGTGAAAGCATACAGAGCATCAATGGTTTTGTCAGACGAAGTACCGGGCTGGAGATAGACCAAAATTTCAACATTAGAAGAAGTATTGTCATCTATTTTTTTGATTTTGATTTTTCCTTTGTCATTTGCTTTCAGAATAGAATCAATAAGTTTAGAAGTGTTTGTGCTATAAGGAATTTCAGTGATAGCCAATGTTTTGTTGTCTATTTTATTGATTTTGGCTCTAATTTTAACAACTCCGCCTCTTTCTCCATCATTATAACGACTTATATCTATCAGACCGCCTGTTTGAAAATCGGGATAAAGAACAAAATCTTCACCTTTCAAATAGGCAATACAAGCATCAAGAAGTTCGTTGAAATTATGAGGTAAAATTTTAGAGTTTAATCCAACAGCAATTCCTTCACACCCTAAAGCTAAAAGTAATGGAAATTTTACAGGTAAAGTTACTGGCTCTTTGTTTCGTCCGTCATACGAAGGTTTCCACTCGGTGATTTTTGAATTAAAAACGGTTTCCAAAGCAAATTTTGAGAGGCGAGCTTCGATATATCGTGGAGCGGCTGCTGCATCACCTGTTAAAATGTTTCCCCAGTTTCCCTGACAGTCAATCAACAAATCTTTTTGTCCCAATTGAACCAACGCTTCCGTAATGGAAGCATCACCGTGCGGATGATATTGCATGGTTTGACCAACAATGTTCGCAACTTTGTTGTAACGCCCATCATCCATTTGCTTCATTGCATGAAGAATGCGCCGCTGAACAGGTTTCAAACCATCATGAATATCTGGCACAGCTCGCTCCAGAATAACATAAGAAGCATAATCCAGAAACCAGTTTTGAAACATTCCTGAAAGATGATGTTTCACACTTTCATCTGTTATTTTGGGAACTTGATAAGTCGAGTGTGTAGTAGCAGTTGATTTAGAAATCAATTCTTCTTCTGTATCTTTTATATTTTCATTTTCTTCATCAAATATTTCTTCGTCGTTCATCTTTATTATGTATATCTTTTTTATTATGAATATCTTTGTTCAATAAAATTATGCTTTTGACTTGTTTAATAATTCCCCAATTACAAAGGAAGTCAAGTAACATCCAAATACCGCAGGCATATATGAAATACTTCCAATAGTTGATTTTTTGTTCGCTTCATTTGCAACAGGAATAATAGATTTTTTTATCACCGGTTCAGTTGAATAAACTACCGGAAGTCCTTTTTTAATACCCATTTTTGCCAATTGTTGACGCACAGCTCTTGCCAGACTGCACATGGTAGTTTCCGAAATATCTTTTATCATTACTTTTGATGGATTTAATTTTCCTCCTGCACCCATAGAAGAAATGATAGGAATGTTTCGTTCCACACATGATTTTATCAAAAAAACCTTGGACACTAATGTGTCAATGGCATCTATCACAAAATCAAAATGATTTTCTTCTAACATTGATATGGTATTGGAAGAGTCCAGCCATTTATGGTGAATAGTCAACTTTAACTCAGGATTAATTTGCGAGAGTCGTTCTGCCATAACTTCTACTTTTGGGCGATAAAGAGTAGAAGTTAAAGCAATAATTTGGCGATTAATATTACTTACATTTATTATGTCACCATCAATGAGGGTTATTTTTCCAATACCTGCACGACAAATCATTTCTGCAGCCATTCCTCCCACCCCTCCCACTCCAACAATCAAAACAGAAGATTCTTGTAAAATTTTCAATCCTTTTTCTCCAATTAATAATTCGGTGCGATCTGTCCATGTTTCCATACAGTGATTGCTTAACTTTTCTTTATACAAAGTTACATGAAAATAGAGGTATTTCCAAACGCGTGAAAATAAAAAAAACACGGACAGCGTAACTTTAGCAGCTTACCATGCTATGTTTGAAACACAAATGTTACTTTTGTAAATTGGTTTTTAACAACCAATGAAATAAACTAATTGTTTCAACTATCGCAAGCTCTATAGTTGTTTACGATAGTTGAATTATATTTATAAAGGAAAGATAATCATATTCGACCTTTCAGAAGATTCCAGCCTACTTTTTGACCTATAAATCCAAAATCCTAATAACAAAAAGTTATTTACAGTTTATCCCAATCCTGCTTCCGACAATATTTCCATCAAATCGGAAATCAATATTGTTTCGGTACGTATTTTCAATTATTCCGGAAAATTATTGGAAGAACATTTGATAAACGACAAAACAGGAACTTTCAACATTTCTCGCTATCCTGCAGGTATTTACATTGCCATGATTGATATTGATGGACAACTGTTTACAGAAAAATTTATCAGAAAATAAAACATAAACGGAAGAAGATCTATTTTTCAACAGACTTTTTTCCGTTTTTTGTCTCAGGACTTCAAAATTTTCAGAAAAAAATATTGTGCTCCAATAACCGCAAAAAATTTTTATTTTTCAACCACTAATTTGCTTGTAACACTAAAATTTTCAGTCTGAATTTTGTAAAAATAAAAACCTCCGGTAAGATTGTTTGCCTGCCACGGAATTTGATGTCCACCTGCATCCAATGTTTTATCAATCACGGTTGCTAAATGTTTTCCCAGCGCATCATAAATTTTCAATGTTACCTTAGTTCTGAAAGGTAAATTAAAGGAAAAAGTTGTTGTGTTGGCAAAAGGGTTCGGATAATTGCGAAGTTCAAGTTTTTCAACTGAAACAGGGTCTTTCAAACCCGATGTAAACTTTTGAACCAAAACACCATACACATCTCCATCGATAAATCCTGTTTCCCCAAGAACTGCTTTTGTAATTCCGACCAAAAAATTATTGCCATCAAAAAGCAAAACTCCACCTAATGGAATTTTTCCTTCCGAACCGGGAACAATGAATATGTTAAATTCGTCACCCAATGGTTCTCCTAATGCATTGAAATATCTTCCTTTTAGGTAACTATCCGCATCATTGTCGGATAAAGATTGACTTGACCATGTAAACAAATAATTATTTCCATCGGAGCATACGAAAGTAAAAGCATTGTGTACTCCAACTGTTTCTGCTAAAGTGATTCTTTCTCCAACTGTGCCACTGGTTGATATAAATCTAAAATATGCTCCGTGATCATCACAATCATAAAAACCATCGGGATTAAAACAAATATCGTAACTGATAACATATTTGTTTCCATCAAAAATCAAACTTACTGGATTATGATCAGGTGAGGGCGAATCGATAGTAAAAGAATTTCCAATCAACATTCCATTATTACCAATAAACCGTCCTAAAATTGAATTTGAATCCTCAACATTATGTTTAAACCAAACAACCAAATAGTTTATTCCATCGGAAGCCATACTAAATTCTTTAGAACCTGTATCTTGCGGGTCGTTAATGCCAAAATCACCTAAAAGAATCGGACTCCCATTAAGATTTCCCGATTTATCCAATAATTGTCCGTATAATTGGGAATCGGATTTAACATAGGCAACCAAAAAATTTGTTCCCGAATAACTCACATTAAAAGGACGCACATCAAAAATCACGTCAGTGGCAATTAAAACTGCGTCTCCTTGCCAGTTACCTGAAGGGCTCAAAAAACGGCCATAAACTTTATGATTGCTATCCACCCAAATTAAAAAATAATTGGTTCCATCGAAAACAGCCATTGGAGCAACCGGGCCATAAGCATTTAAAGCTATTCTATTCCCTACCAATTCACCTGTTTTACTGATAAATTGAGCTGTAAGCGCATATTCACTACTGGCATCGCCCTGAATTGGAACTAAATAATTGGTTCCATCGAATGCTGCAGATAAAGCTGTAGCAGCTTCACTGCCAACTGCAATAGGGAATTCCTTTACAATTTGAGACGAAAGAAATTGAGCTCCCAGTAATAAAATTAAAAGTAGTGTAACTGAATGTTTCATGGTATAACTTTTTTTAAGTGTTAATTTTATTTGAATTGCTGCGAAGAACACATTTAAAAACAAACTACCAAATTTTCACTTTTCAGACCAACTAACTTAATAACGATAAAAAAATCAATAATTTATTGGTAAAATTATCATCAATTTATCTAAAATGTACTTCTCTTAATATTTTTTATATTAATTATATTTTTAAAAATTTAAGTAAGATTGAATTTATAAAAAATTTAAATTAAACAAAATAAACGTTATAATGTTTTCATATTAAATTGATTACAAGTAATTTATAATAAATTTTTTACAGATTATTTTTTGTAACGATATACTATAAATGTTGTTTATATACAATTAGCTTTTACCGAATACTTATTTTCTCTGAGAAACTCCCTTTGTCATAAAGAATTCTCAACAAATATTGACCAACAGGTAAATTGTTTACCGGTAAATCGATACCTTCTCTGATTTGTTGCGTTTGATATTTACCAAAAACACATCGGCTGCCGTTCATGTTGATCAACTCAATGATGTAACTATCTACAAAAGGAGCATCTACCAATTGAATGAAAAGTTTGTCGTTGGTTGGATTGGGATAAATTTTCCAATCATACGAAATTTTTGTCTCAGGAACGCGTGTGTAGAAAATTTCCTGGTCAAAACTTTCAGGTACATTTTCTCTATATCCTACGCTATCCATGCAAATGCTGTAAAATTTGTAGGTTGAACCTTTTTCGGCCAACTGATATTCTGCATTGACAGCCATCGTATCGAGTATCCACGGTTTGATTTCTTCATCGTCTTTTTGTACGAAAACACTGTAATGTTTGATACCGGAACTGTTGTCGGCGCCGGTCCATTCTACCAGAATTTTTCCTCCCATTTTGGGCGTAAGTGCTGTTACCTGACTCTCGGGGACATCTTTATCCAGCGTGTTTTCAAAGACATTGGTCAGAATTGGTTCATTTTCATCAAATTTTATAGTTGCCTGATTGACAATACGATGATGCGAAGCTAACGTTTCTTTCAAACCTACGGAGAAACTAACAAAACCTTCTCCTTCTGGCGAATTAACATTGGGAGGAAGGAATCCGAGAAATGGATCTTCTTCTTCCTGCAAAGTTTCCGGTGTCAACGACAGAAATTCCCATTTCACAATGCCTGTCAACGTATCGACTTTGGCAGATATACGCGCAATCAGATTTTTACCTGGACGCAAATCGATATCTCTGGAAAATTCTTTCAAGTTTGTGCCAATTGGAGAGAAAATGGAATCGCCCCAACCAAAATTACCGAAACTGAAATTTTTCAAGTCAAAAGTGTTCAAATCCAACGTGTCGGTAACCACAACGGTATGTGCCGGAGCAGTAGCCGTACTTTTGTTTTCAAACAAAATGGTGTAAGGAACTTCATTCAAATTTTGTACCCAATTTTCTTTGCCGATGCCGGCAGGTCCAATCATTTCATTGGGGTCGAACGAAGAAACAGCATTTATGTTTCGATCTCTTTCGCTGTCTTTTCTAAAATGATTGCAGTTGGCAAAATCTCTGGCATAACCGGCCATATTGGCCAAAAATACGCCCATTCCTTTCACTATGCCGCCTACACCACTCAAATTTATACCACAATCCACAAAAGTAACGGCTCCATTCCAGAGTGTATTTCCAATTGCCCATTTATCCTTGTAGGAAGATTTGTCGGTTAAGCTGTAAACATATTTTCCTGTTGACCATACGCAACCGACACCCGGAATAGCAGAAGTACCAATATCTATAACTCCTGTTCCCAAAACTTTTACCATACATTCGGCAGCTGCCAGACCATCGGAAGTAACTGCCGGAGCATTTTGTCTCTCTTTATTCACCCGTGCTATGGCATAGTGAATTTCCGGAACTTTTTCCAGCCAGCTCGGATTCATCCAAACTTTTGTATCAAAAGTTTTAGGCGATTTAACCCGAATGTGGATAGCACCGGAAGAGTTGGCTTTGATAACCGGCAGCATAAAAGGATAAACGCGAGCCATCGCATGATTTTTAAAGACGGTATCGGTGGCAAAATATTCGCCAATGGCTTCGATTTCGTTTGCAATGCCTTTTTCGATAGCCATTTGCGGGACGTCCATTTTGAAATCGATAAATTCGATTTCCAAATTCGGGTCATCTGTAATGGCAAACCAAACAGGAACGCTGTATGTGTCTACATTGCCTTTGTTGCCGAAGTTCAGGGTATAAGTTTGCCAACGATTGAACAAAATGGCGCCTCTTCCGTCAAAGGAAACCCACGGTTCTGGATTTAAAGTTTGTTGAACCACAAACGGCTGTTGAAATTTTTGTTCTGTTTCGCCTTTTTTTACGATAACTTCCCAATCTCCCGTAGCAACACTGTCGACAGGAATGCGGGTGCGTAAAACACCTGGAGCCACTTCAAAAACCGAATCACTAACCAAATCGGGATTCCCGGATTTTCTTAAAAGAATTTGCGTATCTTCGGCTGATAAATCGCCGCCATAAATTTGTAGTGTAACCCAACCGCTATTGCCCGCTGACGTCGGTTCAAAGTGATCCAATCCCTGAATGCCCACATTTTGCGTTAAAGTAGTAACGCTGTTTTCGTTTTTGGCGGTCAACGTAATTTGAAATTCGCCCGGATTGGGATATTTGTAGATCGGATTCATAAGATCACTGCTTTGTCCATTCCCAAAATCCCACTTGAAATCTTTTCCGTTAACCGTTTTGTTGTTCAGCGAAACTTCGTTAAGCACTTTATAGAGTTCAAAGTTGGTCAAAGGCGGATTGAAATCAGACGGCAGCAGATCGGCAAACGCCATGGGAATGCCGTCATTGTCATTCCCGGACAAATCTTTAAATGTTCCGTTGAAATTCAAATACATTTTCAAATGATTTTCTCCTTCAAAGTCGGTACGCGTCATGTTTTGCTGAAGCTGGCTTTGTGTGAGCGCCGTATTCCACAAACGCACTTCGTCAATTTTATAAGCCAAATCATGATTATAATTGTTATCAATTTTTGGTCCTAGCTTTAACATTCCTTCCCCTGCATCAATTTTCCCCGTCACGGTTTGTTGAGCTTTTACTACGCCGTCCACATACGTAATGAAGTTGTTCAATCCGGCATTGGCATCATAGGTGAATACGACATGGTGCCAAAGTGTATCCGTAATTTCAGAAGGACACCAGTTGATAAAACCGCCTTTATCGGTTTGAAGTCCACAATTGATAGCAATTTTTTTGTTTTCGTTCCGAAATGCAATATCATAGCCAAATGGATTATAATCCACAAAAAATGACTCTTTCACTTTTATTAAAAGTGGAGCATTATCAGTTTTTTCCGGATAAAATTTCACCCACATTTCGGCGGTCATGGCAGAATCAAAATTCAAAGAGGGCGAATGACCAACACCCAACGAAATTTTATTGTAATTACCCGTAGGTTCTACCGCACTAAAGAACTGATTTTCGTTTACAGGAGCGGGTTCGTTGCCGGTTTGCCGGTAGTAAATATCCGTATCAGTTCCGCCATAAGGATTATGAACTAAAAACCAATGTTTGACATTCGATGGGTCGATCAACACTTGCGTTCCCATCGAAAAGTTGTTGAAGCAATTGGTATAATTGATAGATTTTACGAAAGTATGCCCACCATCGTATGAAGTAGCAATAAAGTGCGTATTTCCTACCAAATGAATGGTTTCTCCGCTCGGGTCGTTGGGGTCCAACATCAAATAAAAAAGCCAAGGTTTATATACATCGCTATAAAATCCGGTAGTGAAATAGTCTGTTGCCGGCGTAAAGGTGTTGCCACCATCATCCGAAACTTTTAAATATGCATAACCGTTTTTCTTGGTTGCGATATAAACATGATTTCCTTTGGCTTCGACAGTAGAGCCGCAAGTACCGGGATAATTTGTGTCTTCCAATCGAATGGGTAGATTAAACGTATGTCCATTATCATTGGAACTCACTAACACAGTACAAGAATTCCCCTCTTTTTCTTCTTCATATACGATATAAATATTATCTCCCGATTTGGCTATTTTTTTCCTG
>Ga0208461_1003093_pt1 | contig 12942 bp, 10 predicted proteins | sample AD_JPNTR4_MetaG_FD_184448 | JGI IMG/M metagenome (GOLD analysis project Ga0208461, IMG submission 184448) | Active sludge microbial communities of municipal wastewater-treating anaerobic digesters from Japan - AD_JPNTR4_MetaG (SPAdes) (version 2) | ecosystem: Engineered > Bioreactor > Anaerobic... | reverse complement strand
GATCAACATCAAGGGAAACTCTTACGGCTCATGGAAAAGGTCAAGGCCGGCCTCATCCGGGAACCGGAGATCGAACAGGCATGAACAGATGGGGGGTCATTTTTCGATGACCAAAAGGGGTCAAAATAAATGTCGCTTGACGGAAGGATCCACAAGAAGAGTGTCTGCGCGCTTCTGGCCCACCGGACGATGGGGAGATACCTCCGGCGGCTCAAGGACGGCAGCATCAAGATCGACCGTGGCAAGATCCGTGAAGAGGCGCATCTGGATGGCAAGTACATCCTCTCCACCAGCGATGACACCTTGAGTCCGGAAGATGTTGCCCTGGGTTACAAGCAACTGCTCGAAGTGGAACGGGCCTTCCGGACCCTGAAAACCACGCTGGATCTGCGTCCGGTTTATCATCGAAAGGATCAACGGATCGAGGCGCATGTGTTTTTGTGCTTCCTGGCTCTTCTGCTGGTGCGCATCGCGGAGCGGAAAACGGGGCTTACCTGGGAACGGATTCGCACGGTGATGGATCGTCTTCATCGGATAGAATTTTTTTCAAAAGATGGACGTGTTCTACAGACCACCGAACCTACCAAAGAACAGCTCAACATTTTAAAACTATTGAAGATATCTCCTCCAAAGCGTATGCAAGACATCCAAATGAACCCCTAAAAACGTAGGCACACGACCAAAAAACGGGCACATCCCAAGTGATCGTAATGACTCAGCTATCTCCAAATCATTTGCCTACCGCTGTCGAACCCGGGTGACGACGACGCTGCGGCGTGACCGGTATCTCCCGTGGCTCCATGCTCTCGCGGGTCCGAGCCTGGATGAGGCGTTGGCGGAGGTTTTCGCGGGATAGTCCAAGGGCCTCGGGGTCGAGACCGCGTCTCCGGAATTCCTCGACGAGGTCGTCGATCACGGCGTCATCCATCGGGTCGAGGTATTCCTGCTCGATAAAGTGGCTGATGATTTCGTTTTGAACCACCATGTCCGGTGTCAGGCTTCTGCGGCGGCCCGGCTCATCGGCTGGGGGACGCTCGTCACCCGCTTCAAGCCAGCCCTGGATGAGTTCCTGGTCCTCCTGGTCGATTCGCCGGAAATCCTCCCAATGACGGTCGATGTTCAGCCCCACATGGGAAACCGCCACGCCCCGGTTGTCCGGGTGCTGAGGATTGTTCTGGTGGATCACCCGCATGACCCTTCCGATAAATTGGACATAGGGCGACAGCGACCGGAAGGGCTGGAAGATGGCGGCCACGCTCAGGTTGGGGTGATCAAATCCCTCGCCGAGCATCCGGACCTGGACGATGCAATCGATCCGGCCTCGACGCAGGTCCTGGAGCACATCCTCAATTTCCTCCGCCGCCATGTTGCTGTGGATTTCACGCGCCTGCAGACCGCGCTCGGCGTAAAGGGACCGCACCTGGCGGGCGTGGTCCACCGAGCAGGCGACCGCGATCAGTTGATGAAATGTGCCGGTCTCCCGGAGGTGCTGAAGCCACTGGATGCTGGCGTCCACGATGGCCCGGTTGCACTCGGGCGCGAGAGCCACACCCCGGCTGAACCATTCCTCGTCCCGGAGTTGAAGGACCTCTTCAAGTGTGTGCCGCCTGGCATCCCCGCGATAGGTGAAGGAGATCTCCTCGGGCGCGACGTTCACGGCGGTGATTTGCTTGATGTATCCTCGCACCATGGCCGTCCGGAATGGGTATGCATAGACCCTCTCGCCGGCGATCTCGCGTCCGTCGCCCCTGAACGGCGTGGCGGTCAGGTTGACGACCTTGGCGTTGGGGAACCGCTCAAAGACCCGCTCCCAACTTCTGGCCACGTTGTGGTGCCCCTCGTCCACCAGGATCAGGTCGAAGAAATCATCCGCGAAGGCCGGAAGCCAGCGGTCAGCCCGGCTGGCCAGTTGCTGGATGTTGGTGACCACGATGTGCGAGTTATCGCAGTCGTGGATGTTCGCGTCCTGGCCATCCAAGACGGCCGTGAAGGGACCATGACTCACGTCGGTCAGAACGCGCGTCGAGGTCCAGAAACATTCACGTCCGGCGACATCGAAGGCAGTGGAAATGCCCCGACGAATCTCAAGGTTCGGGGCAATCACCAGGACCCGCCCCTGGGCGGTCTCAAAAGGCAGCAGGGCCATGAGGCCCGTCTTGCCGCAGCCCACCGGAATCTGAAGGATGGCGTGCTCGGAACTGTTCCGGAAATGTTGGCGTGTGCGAAACCATCCCTCGACCTGGGGAACGCGCAAGTCAGGATTGCCCTGGATGAAGGGCCGTGTTGTATTGAAGAATCTGGCTATTTCCTCGTTAGTCATCTCTTTGTGAACCTTCCGGCTGATCTGCACCTAACTCTCGTCATGAAATCTCCCTATTCCCCAGCAACTTGAAGGGGCTCACAGGGGGGTCGTATTCGTTCCAGTGGCGTTGTATTACATCCTCGTCAAGGAGGCTCCAGTCCGTTCTATTGGCATGGGAGTGACTTCGGCAATCCAATCCGCCGGGGACAGAAATGCCACATTGATCCGTCAGGATAAAGCGGTCATGCATCGACTCAGAACCACGTAAAGATTCCCAGAGGAACACCCTGAATCGATGGCCATCAGCCGCTATCAGTGGCCGAAGCTTTTGTTCCCAGGCGTCAAGGTACTCTTCGACGGTTCTACCATCGGGCCTCTGTTTGCCCGCTTCCGCATGGATATCGATACGCCCTGAAAGCCGCGCATGTCCTCTTTGTCCAAAAACGTTCGAGCAGATTGTAACCGTGTCGAGGTAGCGTGATTCATGCGAGTTCAGCCAGGGGTCGATAAGCGCCAGGGATTTCGCATGACGCAATATCGGAGCAAGAGCGGCGCGGTAGTCGGCATCCGATTTGGTCAGAGACAATGTTCTCTTTCGTCGCCCGTTCCACTGCGCTGAATCCAAAGAGCCAAAGAACTCGACCAAGGCGTCGCATTCGCGGCCGCAACCATCCATTAACGGTTGGCTCAGGACAATGGCGTGAAAGGGAATCCGGTCGTGCGAATCGAAGGCCAGGTTCAACCATTCCTTATCATTGCCGGGATCGCCTGCCATGCACTTCGGGTGCCGAACCAGCCGATGCCGATCATTCAGTACTTTAAGGCACGCAAAGACTTTATCTTTCAACGCAGGTGAAAGCGTCGTTGCCCGCTGCTCTGTTACATGACGTAACCACCGATCCTTATGGAGGTTTGCCAATAGGCCGTTTTCGGCTATCCCCCGCAAGAGTTCGACCAGAATAATGCCTGCTCTTTCGTCTGAGTGGACTACGGAGGCGTCGAATAAGTCAGGCGTCATGGCAAATTCGTAAAGCACGGTCAGCTCCCCTTTTACGAAAACCGTTCCCGGTAGCCTTCTTCAAAGAATCCGCCCGGCCACGGGTCCAGGAGCTGACCTTCTTCATCTAATTCCAGGTGGCGCACAGCCGATGATGTTCCTTTCGGCTGGACAAACAACACGCACACGTCCTTCGGAGTGATAGGTGGAACTCCTTCAGGCAGTTCGTCGTTGCTGGTTTCACGCATCCGACGCATTACGCGCAAAAGCAAGTGTTCGCTATGCGTTTCAATCAAGAACCTGTTCCTGCCTGGGCCAAGCGCAGATTGGATGAACACGTCTCCCAAGTCGGCCTGGAGCGCTGGGTGCAAATGGATTTCCGGTTGCTCGATGGCGACAATCTGGTTTTGTGACGCATACGAAGTCACAAGTACCGGCAAGACCTGGCTCACGCCGATCCCTACGTCCCGATGGCTGACAATCGTATTACTTCGCATATCAACAAGATTAAGTTCCTGAACATCAGTAAGTTTTTCCTCGGTTTGCTTTAGCTTTTCCAACGCAGAATAAAGTTCTCCGAAAAGGTCCCAATCGTAAGGTTTGTCACCCGTGAATCTTTGCTCCAGTGCTTCAATGACTTTAGTATAATCCTGATCAAGGTCGTCTATGGTAAGAAGATGGCGTATACGCAGCTCATAGGGCGTTTGAAGCCTATCAGGCGCGGAGAGCCATTCATTAACCAGTTTCCGAACGCTTGCGTCACGACGAATGACGTCCCATGCGTAGCCCCCGCCGGCATACCAGTTCGGATCGTGGTGCTGAGAAAAGGCCAGATGGCGCGGCGGATAAGACCGCAATGGACCTAAATATCTGAGCCGCGATAGTTCGCCTGTGACCACCTGCCCTACGCCTCTTAGAATCTCGTCGATCTTGCGGGGAAGAAATGAACGTACTGCCGCGCTCAACTCCTCTTTCCTGCGGGCTTTGCTGATCGTAAAAAGTCTTGCCTGACCGCCCGGGCTGAAAACATTTGATTCCGCCAATCCGTCCGGCAAAAACTGCGTGCTCTTTGCCACCACCTCCGGGACAAGCTCGGCAATCGCCTCATCAAGGCCCTCAAAGTCCTCCGGGTGAATCGTTTCGGTCGTTGTAGAAAGCAGGACCATCGCCTTTATAACTTCCCGAAATACAGGATGTTCGTGATCCAGGCGGTCGAGCTGAAGCTTGCCGTCTCTGCGGCGACTCATCCTAAGAAGGCTCTGACCATCGGCGAAAAGTTCGTAGGTATGGATTTCGGGAATTGACTCGGGGAGCGGGTGGTCCTGATCGTCCAGGCCGATGCCCAGATTGAGGAGCATGGTGACCTGCTTTACCGGCGCAAAGAGTTCCGCGAGCCGGTCCTTGAATGAACTCGTATCCAGGTCCATGGCCCACTCGACCCGTCGATTGGCCTCACGCCTGTGAACATACTGGCGGAATCCGCCCAGGTCCACCGACTCGCCGCCCACATTGGTACGATGCACATCCAGATCGCCCGTCTCCTGCGCATGGCGGGCGAGAATAAAGCTGTGCAGCACGCTCGATTTTCCGGAACTGTTCGCGCCATAGATCAAGGTCAAGGGACGGACGGGAATTCGCTGTGTTTCGGCAAATGCCTTGAAATTTCCGATTCTAAGGGCAGTCAGCATGAAAACCTCTTTTTGACCACGAAAGACACGAAACACTCGAAAAAGACTTTCATTTTTTGGGATCCTTTCGCGTTTTTCGTGTAGTTCGTGGTTTATGCTCTTCCAGTTTTTTCACTTCTTTCACCGCCTCGACAAAGTGCCGCTCCACCGGCGACGGCTCTTCCAGTGCACGCTTGCGGAATTTCTCATATTCAATCCTTGCCTTCTCAAGGGCCGCCTAGTGGCTGACCTTGCCCGCATGGGTGAGGATGTCCCTTTCGCTGACCTTGAGGAACTCATCCAGCTTGGCGATCCAGTCCTTCATGTACATGGGCCTTCGGCTCAAAGCCTGAAGCTCGGCAAAATCGAGGTACATGGTCACGATCCGGTTGAGCGTGTCCAGCTCCTCGGCGGTCAGGTAGTTCTTGGCGACCTCGATATCCTCCTGGGTTGGTCTCGCCCCGGACCAGGAAGTCAGCCCCATGTGCGGTTTCCGGGCGTCGGCGCGGGCGGCGATGATCTCGGCGGCGGTGTGCCCGTGGGCGGCCCAGTGCATCTTGTTCTGGACAATTTGAAAGAAACGGCGAGACATTTCCGTGTTCGGGTCGTAGTCGATGCTGGTGGCGTAAATATCGAGCACCTTGCGCCAGAAGACCTTTTCCGAGGAGCGGATATCCCGGATACGGGCGAGCAGTTCATCGAAATAGTTTCCGACGCCGGCCTGCTTGAGCCGCTCGTCATCGAGAGTGAAACCCTTGACGATGTATTCCCGAAGGCGCTGGGTGGCCCAGATGCGGAACTGGGTGCCGCGATGGGATTTAACACGGTAACCAACTGAAATGACGACATCCAGGTTATAATGTTGGGTGTCATAGGTTTTGCCGTCCGCGGCAGTTATCCGGAAATTCCGGATAACTGATTCCGGCGACAACTCACCTTCCGCAAAGATATTCCGGATATGTTCGTTGATGGTGCGAACATCTTTTTGAAATAACTTGGCCATGAGCTTCTGCGTCAGCCAGACCGTTTCGTCCTCCAGCCGGACCTGAATACGGGTGCGTCCGTCTTCGGTCTGGTAGATCAGGAGTTCGGAGCGGGGGGTGGTGGCGGGAAGATCAGTCATGGGGAATCTCCGATTGATGATTGATGATCTTTGATTTGGAATCACCTTCAATCGGCAACCGAAGATCGTCAATCTTCAAGGCTTTAACCTGATGTTCCATCTTCTCCATAATTTCCCCTAACCCAATTCCCTTAAAGATGATGGAGCAAGATCCCAGAACAATTGCGCAGCATTGCAGCGTCCCTTTGCAGGATAGCGACTCGACCGCGGGAGAGCGATTCTTGCGATTCTCTCCGACCAATCCTTCATCTTATCGGCCTCGTCCTTGTATTTTTCTTTGAGCAGCCCATCATGGATTTCGGCGCAGGTCCTTAAAATGTAGGCAAACAAGTCTGCGACCTGGGCCAAAAGGATATGCTTGGAATCCGCGAAAAACGGAACATCCACAATCTGATCCAGAGCGGTCTGCTTCTTGCTCCGTCCATAGAACGTATCTATCCATTGTGGCGGCTTATGGATGAGCAGGCTGAGGTCGGTTTCTTCCGAAACCTCCTTGTCAAAAATCAGAACACTGTGGCCCTTGGTTTTGGATTCGCGCTGATGCTGTTTTTGGACCTGGAGGGTGCAATGCATTGCAGCGGCGCACCACTTGGATTTGAATTGCTTGAGCCGTTCATCCTTCTTAAGTTTCTTCTCGAACTCTTCTTTATTTATTCCGCTGAACACGCACTTGTGCTTTCTGTTTTCCACCCATTCGAGAACCGCCTCAATAATCTTTGCCCGCTTGGCTCCATCGATACCGCGCCAGACGCCATTGCCGCGATAAAACTCACGGGAGTGGAATTCGTCCACCTTTCTTCCTGCCGCTTTCGAGAGATACCCGAGAAAATCAGCCCAAGCATCTTTTGTGATGTGCATCCTGGTCGCATCAACAATAATCCCCGCTACTACGAGGTAGGGTTCCTCACCCATTCCGCTTTCGTCGAAATAGCAGAACTTCATGATTCCATCCTCAAGTTCAGCGCCGTCGCCTGCTGTTCCATCTCCTGCAGGAGTTCCTTCATGTGCGCCTCGCGCCATTGGGTGGTGAGGTCGCCGGTAAAGGCGCGATGGAGAAGCAAAGAAAAAATATCCTTTGTTTTCCGCCTGACTTGTTCAGTTTGCTCAATCCATTCAGCGATACGGCTGACGGCCTTAGCGAATGCGTGCTGAAGGTCAAGAGGTGGGCATGCAACTTCATAGCGAATAAGGAAATCCGCTGGGACCCTTTGCTGCCCAGCCGTTCCAGTGAAACTCGCTTCAGCTTGCTTTCTAAACCATACCATACGAACAAGGGCATATAACCATTCCGGAGTAGCTTCAGGACCTGCTCGTAGGATATGAAATTCTGTAGACCCAAAGCCACGACCATTAATTAAATTCCGCGCTATTGCCGCCTTGCCATTCTGCATACATGGTGTAATTTTAGCGAACAGGACATCGTTGTCTTGGAATGGCGTAAAACCACGCATGACATCGGAATATGGGCGCATCTGTGTGCCTACAATGCGTCCCCAAACCTCGTCCACATCAGCCATAGGCACGAAGGAAACTTCCATCTCAGCAGGAATGTTGCTAACGGAGAACTTTGGGTTAACAGTTGCCACTCTCGGATCACCTAATCGCTTGACCGGCCACCCCTTTGGATTCGTGGCCGGGTCGCCGAACATTTTGTAGAAGAGGGCGGGGAGGATGCGGGCGGCTTTGGCGTCGGCCTCGGCGCGCTTTTTGCGCAAGGCATCCGCCTGGTCGAGTATCTCGACAATGCGGTGTTGCTCAGAGGGCGGTGGCACAGCCAGCTGAAGGTGATTGAACTTGCCGATGTCGATACTGTGAACGGTCGCCCCACGCTTCACGCAGCCCGCAAGAACGTGCTCGGCCTGCGCCTCGAGCGCGTAAGCCAGGTAGTCTGGCTCCAAGGGGCCGCCGGGTAGCAACGCCTTCATGTCTTGATTCAAAGCGACCGGAACGCGGGCAATGGCAACGGGAACTCGGCGCACCAAAATGCCTGAGCGAACAACCACCAGCACACTCCCCTCTGGCACCACCTGCGTCGCACTTCCCTCGACAGCCGCTTGCGTGATGTGGTCTTCGGCGTCCCAGACCTCGCGACTGCTCATGTCCTTGGGAGAGACCCAGGGGATGTCACCACCGGTCCAGAAAGCGTCGTTCTTCTTGGATGGCGTACCTCCGCCAACCATCTTTGCGAGCCGTCCAAGTGGAGCATTCGGCCAATTCATCCCGCCACCTCCACCCTCACGTCCGGCATGGCCCAGACCTTCCGCGCGAGCTTGGCGAGCATCTCCTGCCGCTCAAGAATGGTCGCGGAATCCCAATGGTCAAACTGAAGGAGATCCTGCACTGCACGGTTCAGTTTGGTGTTCACTCCCACCTGCGGCTTTTCGGCCAGCGACTTGGTGAGCAAAAAAGTGGACTGGCGGTAGCCCGGCAGTTTGTCGGCGTAACTGCCGTTCGACACGGCACAGTTGATGGTCTTCTCCAGCAGTGTGAGGTTGCCCAGGCGACCGACGTAGGCCGCGTACTCAGCGGGCTTGTCGAAAGCAGCCCGGACATCTGGGCGCGGGTTGCTCGGCAGGATGTGCTCGATCTCGACCTTGTTGGTGATGTAGTGATCGAGGCGGCCGTAGGTCGGGTTGCCCCAGGCCTCTTCCTCGACCCACTGGGTGAGCTTGGCCAGGATGTAACGGATGCGGTATTGCTGGATTCGGTTCTGCGCCATCTCGCGGAAGGCGAAGTCGAACCGGTCGGAGTGGCTCTGCATGTCGGGGATGAAGTACTTCTCGACGAAAGCCCGAAGGTCGTGTTCTGTCTTCACCTTGCGCAGGTCGGCCGACCACCGCGCGAAGTTCCGCTCGAAGGTCTTAGTGGGCTCGCGGGTGATGATGTAGCAGAAGAACAGGTTCTCGATGGCCCGGCAAAGCTGGTCGAAGAGCTCTGCGGGGAGGTTGCGACCGGCCATCAGGAGGATGTACTGCTGGCGGAGCGCGCCGCCGAGGAGGTCGAGGTTGCGCAGGTAGCGGTTCTCCTGGCCCTGTGCGTCCTTGCACGACAGGAAATTGTGGTGAGCCTTGGCACACTCGATCAGGCGGTCAGCGAATCCCATCGGATCCGTGTCAATCCCGCACTCTGCGGCATGGTCCACGAACCAGGCATAGATCTCGTCCTCGCGGATGCCGCGGTTATAATCGATCTCGTGGTGGGCCATGATGTAGTAGCGCAGAAAGCGCAGCGGCTTCTCCCCGCAGCGGTGGAGCGTGTCGACGAGCGTCTTCCAGCGATCCTTGAGCTTGCCGTAGTCCTTGCTGTCGGTCCGCATGAACAGCAGGTTCTTGAGGAGGTCCATGGCGTTCAGGCCGACGCCGCGATCGTTGATGGTTTCGAAGACCTTGAGCGCATTGGCGATGGTGGGGGTCACGATGCGGATCAGCTTCACCCGCGTGGTCAGTACACCGTGAAACTCGCGCAGGCGCTTGGGGTCGGTGTCGAGGTTGGTGGCGAGGAACTCCCGGATGTCGCGATAGGCGGCCAGGATGTTCTTCACTGAGCCGGTCGTTTCGGGGATGTCGGCCAGCGGCGTCTCGCCGCCCGCGACCTTCTCCAATACTCCGGCGCTGTCCTCATACTGGAGCGTCACGCGGTAGCGTTCGACTTCGGCGTAGGTGCGCGGGTCGGTCGCGGCGTCGGCGATCTGCGATTCCAGGACCTTGCTACGTTCCGCGCCGATCTCCCTGAAGATGTCGCGCAGGACGCAGAGGGTCAGGTATAGTGTCGTCATGCGCTGCTGGCCGTCAATGAGCTGATAAGTGCCGTCATCCGCCTTGCAGGCGACGATGCTCCCGAGGAAGTACTCCGGGCCGGCCACGATGCGCCGCTCCTCGTCGTAGAACTCGTCGTAGATGTCCTGGAGGAGCTTCTCGACCTGCTCGCGCTGCCACACGTATTCGCGCTGGAAGTCCGGGACCGAGAAGAAGTCCTTGAAGAGCGCGCCGACACTGAGGTCCTGCGACTCGATCTTGGGCGTGTTGGATTCGCTCATGACTCGACCTCCAGATCCTCGAGCAGCTTTTCCAGCCCCTGGGAGATCTCCCGCTCGATGGCGAGCGTTTCCTGAATAAGCTGGGCCGGGTCCTCATCCGGGGCCTTTTCGGCGATCTGCGGCTTGTAGCGGCCAGCGGCAAGATTGTAATCGTTTTCGGCAACAGATTTGATGGTTGCCCACCAGCAGCGCGGCTCATCTGAACCGGCAGGCAGAAGGGTGCCGGCCTCAACACCCGGCGGGTTCGTGAATTTCGATTCCTTGTAGACCTTCCACTGTGCAAGCAGGTCGGGAATGTCGTTGCGTTCGGGGGTTTCAGGCCTGCCGCCACCGGAAATCTTGTCCGGATCGAAGCCGTCCGCACGCACCTCGTAGAACCAGACCTTACCATTTTCGATCTTAGATCTGAGATCGTCGATCTTAGATGTAGGGCGGCGAAAGATCAGCACCCCGGTCTTTACGCCTGCGTATGGCTTGAATACTCCAGCAGGCAGGGAAACCACGGCCAAGAGGTCGAAATCTTCAACCAGCTTGCGGCGCAGCTCCACGTGCGCCGAGGTCGAGCCGAAAAGGAGCCCTTCGGGCACCACCACAGCGCACTGGCCGCCCGGAGCCAGGGCCTCCATCATCACCCCCAGAAAGAGCAGCTCGCTCTTCTTTGAGTTAGTGGGCAGGTCCTTGCGGATGGATTCCTTGGGAAGCACGCCTGCAAAAGGAGGATTGGAAAGGATCACCTTATAGCGGCGGTTCAGATCGTCCTCGGTGAGGCCGCCCATATCGGAAAGCGTATTGGCACGCTTGACGTTGGCCTGACGGATGCCGTGCAGCACCAAATTCATCATGGCGATGCGCATCATCTGGCGCGACACGTCGATACCGTAGATGGACCGCTCCAGCAGGCCCCAGTCTGGGATTTTTTCGCCCGGACCCTTTCGGTAGGTCTGGAGCGTCGGGATGTCCTTTTTGGCCTCCTCGATGGACTGGTTACGCTTTTCCAGCCACTCCTCGCCGTAGATGGGTACTTCCTGAGGCTCGGTCGAGTATCTGGCCAGGATGTACTCGACGGCGTCGATAAGGAAGCCGCCGGTACCGCAAGCCGGGTCATAGATCGTGTCCCCGAGGTCCGGGTCCACCATCTCGACCATCATGGTACGGATCTGGCGGGGCGTTCGGAATTGACCGTTTAGAGCGGACTGCCCCAGATGGGTCAGCAGGTATTCAAAAATATCGCCTTTCACGTCGGTGCCGAGCTTGGCGAAGTCGATGCCGTCGATCTCGTCCACCACTTGCTTGAGCACGTTAGGGTCAACGATCTCGAGCACGGCGTCGCGGAAATACTCGGCAATCTGCGGCTCCTCCTTTACCAGCGAAGCCATGTAGGGAAAAACGTGGTCGCGCACGAAATCGCGCAGATCTGTGCCGCTCTTGAAACGCCACTTTGACCAGCGGAAACGCTCGGCCTGTTTGGGGTAGAGCAGTTTGCCGTTGCCGTTGGTCTGTTTGCCCATGAGCCGTTCTTTAAGTTCGCGGCTGGATTCCTCCTCATCGAGCAGCTTGAGGTAAATCAGATACGAAATCTGCTCGATATAGGTCACCGGGTTGGTGACGCCGCCGGCCCAAAGGATGTCGGTGATACGATTCAATTTTCTGCGCAAATCCTGGTTCATCGCTGCTCCTTATGCGACCTTCTTCATGAAGACCGAATCGTTCAAATCCTGGATGATTTCCTTGAGGCCCCTCTCGCCGAAGAGCTCAACGCCCAACTCTGCCGCATTCAAAATGGAAAGTGGCGGCTGGAACAAATCCTCCAGCTCGATGCGACCGCGGGCGATGCCACGGTTCTTGAGGAGCGACAGATACTGCGCCTGCTGGGGTGTGATCGATTTTGCGACCAGCCATGCCTGGAAATTCTCGGTCAATTCCTCTTCGCGGGGTTTGATCTTGAGACTGCCAAGGGCGGCCTTGATAAAATCGATCAGGTTGCCACCCGGCTGGCGGTAGGCCCGGCGAAGGTTCTCCTCGTTGAAATACATCTCCGGCCGGTTCAACCGGTCAGCCAGCGCTTTTTCCTCTTCTTCGGTTAGCAATTCTCCTCGCCGGACCTTCTGGATGATCGGGTCATCTTTCACGGCGGATTGAACGCTGGTCTCCCAATTGGTGACATAGTCGCGCTTGTCGACTCGCTCACCCTCCGGCCCCACCTCCACATAAGTGACCGCGTGGAGCCACTCGTCCTCGAGGCCAAGCTCGACAAGGTCGCCTGGCGGTTTGGGTGGTTTGCGTTCGCCGCCAGGAGCATGTCCGCGACCGATGCCGGTGAAAATGTCGGTATCGCTATCGTTGAAGTAGTCGTGGTTACCGAAGAAGTCGTAGATGACGAATTTTTGCTTCTGGATATGATCTGCCGTGCGCGTTCCGCGCCCCCTCATCTGCTGGTAGAGGATGGGGCTGCGCACCCGGCGGCACATTACCAGGTGGAGAACTTCCCGGCAGTCGAAGCCGGTATCCAGCATACCGACGCTGACGGCTACCTGCGGATACTCCTCGCGCTTGAATTTTCGGATGAGATCGTCGGCGTTGGCGACGTCGCTCGTGATAACCTCAGCGTATTGACCCTTGAGTTCGGGATGCAATTCGTTCAGGTAATGAGCCAGCCTTGCGGCATGGTGCTTGGTGATGGCAAAAACGATGGTTTTGCCGGGTCCGGTCTTTTGCCCCGGAGCCAGTTCTTTAAAGTTCTCCCAGGCGAGCCGGTCGAACTCTTCCATCATCTTGCGGTTGGTGTCCTCGTTGGTCCATTTGCGTTCAAATTCGGCA
>Ga0208461_1003092_pt1 | contig 12944 bp, 11 predicted proteins | sample AD_JPNTR4_MetaG_FD_184448 | JGI IMG/M metagenome (GOLD analysis project Ga0208461, IMG submission 184448) | Active sludge microbial communities of municipal wastewater-treating anaerobic digesters from Japan - AD_JPNTR4_MetaG (SPAdes) (version 2) | ecosystem: Engineered > Bioreactor > Anaerobic... | reverse complement strand
TAAACAATTAAAAAATGGATTTCACCCTAAAAATGTACAAAAAATTATTACAAACTTTTCTAGACAAAGACTATCATATATTTTCTTTTAATCAATTCATTCTCCTAAACTCCCCCACTTCTCCACTTATCAACTCATCAACTCATCAACTCCCCAATTCCCCAACCCTCATTCTTCGCCACGATGTGGATAGAATGCCTCAAAATGCTCTAAAAATGGCAAAATTAGAATATGATATGGTTATAAAAGCAACTTACTATTTCCGCACAATTCCTCAAACCTTAAAACCAGATATTATTAAAGAAATATCTGATTTAGGGCATGAGATTGGCTACCACTACGAGACGATGGACACCGTTAATGAAAAATTTAAAATGAATAATTTAAAATTTAAAAGTGATGAAGAGAGAATAGACGAGGCATATAAGCTATTCTGTGAGAATCTGGAGCAATTGCGCAAACTATATCCCGTAAAAACCATCTGTATGCATGGTAGCCCTAGATCAACATTCGATAACAGGGATATTTGGAAGAAGTATAGCTACAAAGACCTGGGTATAGTCGGCGAGCCCTATTTTGATATTGATTACAACGAAGTTTTTTACTTAACAGATACGGGGCGTAGATGGAACAAAAAAAATATAAGCGTTCGTGATAAAGTAAATTCTGGGTTTGATATACAGGTTAAGAGTACAAAACATTTAATTCAATTAGTTGAATCTGCTCAGTTACCAAATAAAATAATGATTAACACCCACCCACACCGTTGGTTTAATCCGGGTTTTGGGTGGGTGAAAGAATTGGTTATACAAAACATAAAAAATGTGGTAAAGTATTATTTGATTAAAAGAAGTAATTAGCCATTAACCTTAGTGCTTTGCGTAAAACTATAAAAAATGTTAAAATCTTCATTTGCCCTTTTCACCAACGATGTTGAAACTACCTCTATCTGGTTTAATGCATTGCGTGATGAAACCGGATTAAAGGTTTTGAAAGAAGGTATGCCGGTATTATTGGATATCTACCAAACTTACAATATCAAAACCACCTTCTTTTTTACCGGCTATATTGCATGGCATTTCCCGGATGTGGTAAAAATGGTTATTAAAGACGGCCATGAAGTGGCATCTCATGGCAAGTCGCACCTAAAAGAAAATGGTTTTGATGTGATGCCCTTTGAAAGACAGAAACGTCATCTCGCAGAAACTAAAAAGTTGCTTGAGGATATTTCGGGACAAGAAGTGGTTTCATTTCGCGCTCCAGCCCTTAGAGTGAATGAATATACTGCACCTGCTTTAATCGAAACAGGTTATAAAATTGATAGTTCGGTAGCTTCACAGCGGTTTGATTTTTTTTTGTCATTTGGAGGTATTAGAAAGCTGAAATGGCTCACTGCCCCCCGCCTTCCTTATTACACGGCACAGGATTCATTATTTAAAAAGGGAGAAGGTCCATTAATTGAAGTGCCTTTATCTGCTTTGTTTTTGCCTTATGTTGGTACCACAATGCGTATTTTCCCGGGCATAACAAAAATTGTCCGTCAGGGTATTCACTTGGAGTCATCAAGATTAAATGGCAAACCGATAGTTTTTGATATTCATCCCAACGAGTTTATTGATGAATCGGATGAGCCAAGAATAATAAGCCGTAGATCAAATAATCCGATTAGTTATCTTTTGCAAGATTTTTTTCGTTCGCAACTAAAAGTCAAAAATCTGGGTGGTAATGCCATTCTGCTTTACAAAAAACAGATAGAATTTTTTGCAAAAAGAGATTATCAGTTTACAACGTTAAAAGCGTATTGTAAGCAAAACGACTTTATTTAGTCTGCCTGTAGTTATGTGTAAAACAAAACATTTCCTATGCGAATCTTCATCATAACCATGGACGACCCCGTCCAGACAAAACAGTTCATTAGACGTATTATAGATGCCCGTGATAAGGATATTGTTGGCATTGCAGTACCGAAAGGAAACCGGTTAACTTTAAGTAAAGGAAAGTCCAAATATGAATATCTGTTTTCCCTTTTTCTGATAATGGGATTTTATCATTTTTTTAAAAATGCTTTTATTTCAATTCTTCATAAATTAAAAAAGATACTGCATAGTATGGGATTGTGTCCTGATCCAACAATTTTGGGGTATGCAAAAATGAAAGGGATTGCTACTTTTAAAATTGAAACTCCTAACAATTTAGAATTCCAGGAAAAGCTCAAAAAGCTTAACCCCGATATAATTATTAATCAAAGTCAAAACATCTTAAAAAAAGAATTGCTTGAAATACCAACCATCGGAGTGATAAACCGTCATAATGCATTACTGCCCAAAAACCGAGGGAGGTTGTCACCATTCTGGGTTTTGTATAAAGGAGAAAAAGAAACCGGGGTAAGTATTCATTTTGTTGAAGAAGCGCTTGATTCGGGAGATATAATAGTCCAGGAAAAATACCCAGTAACAGAAAAAGATAATTTTAATACTTTAGTGAAAAAGAACTACCAACTGGCACCGAAAGCTATGTTAATGGCAATAGATTTATTGGAAAATGGATATAAAGATTTCATTCCCAATAATGATAATCAAGCAACATATAACACTACACCAACTTTAAAAGAAGCCTGGCAATATCGCAAAAGAAGGATTTTTAGATAAACCCTTTTTCAAATTTTTAAACCAATGTAATTTTTTTGTAAGGCGGCTGGAAAATGAGTGCGTAATATAAAGTACCTCAACAGGAATGCTGGATAAAAGAAGGATTGGTTTTTAAAACCACCAACGACATTATAAAAGCTGCACAAGAAAATAAACTCCCCACCCAGATTATGATTACCGTTCATCCACAGCGCTGGATAAATCATTTAGGAAATTGGATGAAAGAATATTGTTTACAATCCTGTAAAAATGTTATAAAAAGATTTCTCATCGCTTACAGGAAGCAATAAAAATTGTTACCTTTGAAACAAAATAAAAGTCCAAGTTTTCATTAACAACCTTGTAAAACTCCTCAACTCATCAACTCATCAACTCATCAACTCATCAACTAATAAACCCATCAACAATATGTACCAATATTCCTTTGAAAAATTAGTAGTTTGGCAGAAGGCTAGAGAATTTGTAGGATTTATTTATAAAGAAACCTCTCTATTTCCAATAGAAGAAAGATACGGATTAACCAACCAAATTAGGCGGGCAGCCATTTCAATTGTCGCAAACATCGCTGAAGGAAGTTCTAGAATTTCACGAAAAGATCAAGCATATTTTACTCAAATTGCTTACAGTAGTCTGATAGAGGTTTTAAGTCATTTCTATATTGCATACGATTTAAATTATCTTTCAGAAGAAGTATTAGACGAAATTAAATACAAAGTTAATGACATATCAAATCTCCTTAATGCCCTACGTAATTATCAAACCAAACAATAATACCTCAACTCCTCAACTCCTCAACTAATCAACTCCTCAACTTTTTATTACAAATGGATTCTCATAAAAAAACTGTATTATTTACTCGCATTATTTATATTTTGCTAATGATTCTGATTGGTATAATGTCTATTATTCCTGATACAGCATTAGATAAAGTATCTGACACTTACAAATTATTTTCGGGTGGTTATCTATTTCATATATTGGGCTATGGAGTATTTTGTTTTTTTGCTCTGCTATACAACATAACATACCAAAGGCATTCTTTATTTATCATACTACTTTTTATCTCTATTTATAGTATTATTCTTGAGGTAATACAATATTTTTTGCCATATCGTTCATTTAATCTTTATGATATTCTCGCAAGTCTCATTGGTGTAACCGTTGGAGTAGTTTTTTTCTTTTTATATCGTAGACTCAAGTTTAAAGTTAAATAGAAGTGTGGATTCGAAAAAGTTTATAAGTGGAGGAGTGGAGGAGTGTATAAGCATATAAGCGTAGGAGTTTAGTAGTGGAGTAGTTTAGTAGTTTAGTAGTGTATAAGTGGAGTAGTGGAAAAGAATTATTATAAAGGTAAATAAACAAAATTGAAAAAAATGAAAGATTATAAATATTCATTTGAAAAATTGATAGTTTGGCAAAAGGCTAGAGAATTTGTAGTTTTTGTTTATGATATAGTCGCTTCGTTTCCTAAAGAAGAAAGGTATGGATTAATTGACCAAATTAGGCGTGCAGCTATTTCGGTTGTAGCAAACATAGCTGAAGGTAGCTCTAGAACTTCAAAAAAGGATAAAGCTCATTTTACACAAATGGCGTATAGCAGCCTAATTGAAATTTTAAGTCATTTCTACATAGCTTATGATCTTAATTACATTAATGATGAATTATTTACTGAAGTAAAAAATAAAATTTATGATATCTCAAATCTTCTTAATGCTTTATATAACTCCCAAATTAAAAACTAATCCAAATTCCTCAACTCCTAAACTTCTCCACTCCTTAACTTATCTACTCCTCAACTTATCCACTCCTTAACTTATCAACTCCTCAACTAATAATAAAAAAATGCTTAATTTTGTGCAATAAAAGCAATGAACTGCATAAAAAAACTAAAAAATTGTGCACTTCATTATAAATACTGCTTAAAAAAATTAAAAATATGCTAATAGAAATACTACAAGATCAAAAATTTGAAAGAGATAGCTACTTATCTAATACATATATACCACGTGATAGTTTAAAAAAAGCTAAAAAAAATCTCACTAATAAACTAATTAAAATTATAACTGGACCAAGGCGTGCAGGTAAATCTGTTTTTGCTATAGAAATTTTGAAAGACACAAATTTTGGTTATGTAAACTTTGATGATGAACGTTTATTAAATGTAGATAATGACGAGTTAATTAAAACAATTCACGAAGTATATGGTGATATTAACTTTTTATTATTTGATGAAATACAGAATCTTGCAAAATGGGAATTATTTGTCAATAGGCTTCATAGATTAGGTTATAATATTTTTTTAACTGGTTCCAATTCAAAATTATTGAGCAGTGAAATGGCAACTCATCTTACAGGCAGATATGTCCCTATAAATATCTATACATTTTCTTTTAATGAATTTTTGAAAGCCAATAATATAGAAATTAGTGGTCTAAAGCTGAGCACGACAGAAAAAGGCAAAATATTAAATCAATTGAGCAAATATCAAACAATTGGTGGATATCCTGAGGTAGTATTAGAAAAGGTGGATTATAAAAACTATTTGAATGTTTTATTTGATAGTATGATTTTAAAAGATATAGTAAAGAGGTACAATGTAAAATATACACAAAACCTTTACACAATAGCCAAGTTACTTGCTTCCAATTACGCTAGTGAATTTTCATATAATAAATTAAAAAATTTTTCAGAAATTGGTTCTGTACATACTATTAAAAATTATGTTTCATATTTAGAAGAAGCTTATTTATTTTTTTATGTAAATCGTTTTTCATTTAAACCCAAAGAACAATTGAAGTACCCTTCAAAAATATATTTATATGATACGGGAATGGCTTCGGCTTTGAGTTTATCATTTTCAAAAGATTTAGGTAAATTAATGGAAAATCGTGTAGCAATTGAATTGAAACGCCAACAAAAAGAATTCTATTATTACAAAGATCCAGACAATATTGATGTTGATTTTGTAATTAAAGAAAACAATGAAGTTTGTGAACTAATGCAAGTCTCTTATGATATAAATAATGAAAAAACAAAAGAAAGAGAGGTTAAATCTTTAATGAAATCTGCAAAAAAATTAAATGTAAAAAATTTATCTATAATAACTTGGGATTATGAAAGTGTAGAAAATATAGATAATTTAGAAATAAAATTTGTTCCATTATGGAAATGGCTTTTCTTATTACAATTTAACTTATAAACTTATAAACTATTCCTCGTCACCCAGTCTTCCCGTCTCCCAGGTCACCCAGTCTCCCCTTCATCTCGTCTCCCAGTCTCCTCTTCACCCAGTCTTCTCATCTCCCCAATCACCTTGTCTCCCCAGTCTCCCAGTCATCCAGTCATTCCGTCTCACAGTCTTCTAGTCACCTCCTCTCCAAGTCTTCTCGTCATCTTCTCAACTACTCCACTTCTCAACTACTAAACTCATCAACTGATTATTATGAAATTAAAAAAATCTTTTTACTTATTTATTACATGTGATATCATATTTATTTGCTTGTCTTTTCTTTTCTTTATTTGGATTAAGCCAGCAAGTAAGTCATTTTATTTACCACAATATGCCCAACCATTTTTTATTTTTTCTATTATTTGGGTTGGCACATCATATTTCAGTAAAAAATATTTTTTAGATTACAATAAAAGGATTTATCATCTTTTTATAGATATCATCAAGAGAAATTTTTTGATTTTTGCCCTCATAGCTATATGTATTTATATCTTTCAAACACCTTATTACTCTAGATTAATTGTCTTTGGGACCATTATCACTATGACATTTTTTGAGTTTGGTATTGTTAGTTTCATTTCATATCATAGAAGGGTATTAGACTCAGATATAGCAAATATAAAAATAACTACCAACCCCAATTTAGTAGATATTAATGAGTCTGACGAAAAAATAATAAATTATAATATTCCTCTACCTAAAGCTACTAAGATAGATGATAGTGCTTATCCTTTACTTAAAGATAATTATCTTCGTTCATGCCCAAAATTATTTGATTTTATTGATGTAACCATTCATTTAACTGATATTCCTAAATTAGAAACTTTTGTCCTAAAAACTCATACACTTTATAACATAGAAAATGTAGAAGCACTATCCAAGCAATTATTTATAAACCTTCATAAAATTAATGATTTCAGACGAATAAATGTATATTTAATAGAAGTAAACAAAATTTTGCAATATGGAGGCTATTTCATTAGCTATGGCTATGCTATAGAGGAAAGGAAAAAGGATATTTTAGAAAAATATCCTCCTGTTCTCAATTATATTTTGTACAGCACAGATTTTATTTTAAAAAGGGTAATGCCCAAGCTTCCTATTTGTAAAGAATGCTACTTTGCCATAACTAAAGGTAAAAATCGTGCAATATCAAAAGCAGAGATTTTAGGTAGATTATATTTTTGTGGTTTTAGAGTAATCAATACTACTTTAATAGATAATAGTTTTTATTTCATTGCACAAAAAATTAATATTCCTAAACAAGACCCACATCCCACTTATGGCCCATTAATAAAATTAAGAAGGGTAGGTAAAGATGGCGTGATCATTAATGTTTATAAGTTTAGAACTATGCATCCATATTCAGAATATCTGCAAAGCTATATTTATGAGCAAAATAAGCTACAGGAAGGTGGTAAATTTGCTAATGATTTCAGAGTAACTACACTTGGGAAATGTATGCGTAAATTGTGGATAGATGAGCTACCTATGTTTATAAATCTTTTTAAAGGACAGCTAAAAATAGTAGGCGTCAGACCTCTGAGCATTCAATATTTTAATTTATATCCTAAAGAATTTCAAGAAATACGCATTAAATATAAACCAGGATTAATACCTCCTTTTTATGTAGATCTACCAAAAACTTTTGATGAAATTATAGAATCAGAAAAAAAATATTTAGCAGCTTATGACAAGCACCCTTTTAGAACAGACATGAAATACTTTTTCAAAGCTATTTATAATATATTATTCAAAAAAGCAAGGTCTAAATAGTGTCTTTTAATCTTCCACAGATAGACATAAATTAACACAGATGGGAAGTATAAGTGGAGAAGTGGAGGAGTGGAGAAGTTTAAAAGTTTATAAGTTTATAAAGTTGAAAGTTAAAAGTTAATCACAAAGGCAAACTGTTTATTTCGACACCCAGTCTCCTCGTCTCCCAGTCTTCTCATCTCCCCAGTCTCCCAGTCACCCAGTCACCCAGTCATCTCATCTCCCAGTCACCCATATCGCTTATTTGTGCTCATTTGTGGATAATAAATAACCAACCCTCAATATCTATAATTTCTTCCACAGATAGACACAAATTAACACAGATGATATAGTTTGTATTTGTGTACATTTGTGTGCATTTGTGGACAAACTCCTAAACTTTTATTTTTCGTTCGTATTAGTGGATAATAAAATTAAAAAAAATTATTACCTTTGTAATCAAAAAAAATAAATAAACAATGGGAAAAATTCATCCATTAAATTTAATAATTGTTTTCTGTTTAGTGCTAATAATGAGCTCTTGTGCAGCTAAAAAAGACATAGTTTATTTTTATAATGCTACTACTGATACTACAATTAATAAACAAACTACCTATAATCCTATTTTCAAAACAGATGATTTCGTCTCGGTAATAGTTACTTGTGATGATCCAGAGGCTGCTAAACCATTTAATTTCCCTGAGGAATTTATGGACAAAAACTATTCTAATAGTGGTTACACTACTGGTATACCTGCTAAAGCAGGATATCTAATAGATCAAGATGGTAATGTCAATTTACCAGTAATAGGCAAAGTGCATTTAGCTGGTATGCGAAGAACAGAAGCCATAGCTATGCTAGAAAATAAATATGCAAACTATCTGCAGCATCCTATTGTTAATATACATATTGAAAATTTTAAAATAACAGTACTAGGAGAGGTTAATCATCCAGGTACATTCAAAATTCCTAATGAACGAATAACAATATTAGAAGCTATTGGATTAGCTGGAGACCTCAAAATAGCTGGTGAGAGAAAAAATGTATTAGTTATCAGAGATAATGATGGTATAAAAACAGAATATAGAGTAGATCTCACATCTACAGATATTTTATATTCTCCCGTATATTACCTCGAACAAAATGATGTAGTTTATATAGAGCCTAATTCTACTGCTCGCAGGCAAGCAACAGTTTGGCGAACAGAAGGATCGCTATTTATCTCACTTACCTCGTTGATAGTTACTACTCTATCAATAATTTTCAGATAAAAAATCATTAATAAACTAAAAAAAATGGATAATAGTAATTTAAGTGAAAACAATACTTATACTAATAAAGAAGATACTATAAATTTAAGAGAAATTTTCGAAAAATATTTCAGACATTGGAAATTTATTGTCATATGCATGGCAATAGCATTAATAATAGGTTTTTTGTATCTGCAATCGAGGACACCTATTTATGAATCATCTGCAACGGTTATAGTGAGTGATGAAAAATCCGGCAATCTCTCTGATGAATTAAGCGTTTTTAGTGATTTAGGCATTATAACTCAAAAAGGAAATCTATACAATGAAATAGAAATCTTCAAATCTAGAAAATTAATATCTCAAGTAGTTCAAGAACTACAACTAAATATTACGATTGAAAAAGAAGGGAATTTCATAACTCCTAATAAATACTATTATAACGACTCACCTATTAGTATAAAATTAAGCACACCAATATCAAACATAATTCACCACACTACATTAGAATTAACTATTTTAGATAATGACAATTTTAAAATTAGCGAATATTATACTAATACAAATGGTAAAGATATTTCAGAAAATAAAGGAAAACATAAATTCGGAGATTCTATAAATACCTCCATAGGATTTATAACTATAAACAAAACCAACTATCTACAAGATAATAATAAAGGTGATGATATTATAATTAATATAAGTAGTTTAGAGAGTGCTGTTAATAATTATAAAGCTAATTTAACTATTCAAACTGTTAATAGAGATGCTTCTGCCATAGAAATTAAAATCAATGGACCAAACAAAGCATTAAATAATGATTTTCTGAACACTCTAATCTCTCAACATCAAGCTCAAGCTATTAATGATAAAAATATCATAGCATTAAATACTAGTAAATTCATAGATGAGAGGATGAAAGTCATAGAAAAAGAATTATCTGATATAGAAAATCTATTGCAAGCTTTTATGACTCAAGAGAAATACGTTGATCTAAATATTAGTGTACAAAATATTCTAGAAAAAGAATCTGCTGTAGAAAAAGATTTAATAAATTCTTATATACAATTGAAACTAGCTGAGCAAATAAAAGATTATTTACAGAAACACAAAGATCTCAGTAGTCTATTACCTGCTAATTTAGGAGTAGAGAGTGAGGCCATTAACAAAATGACTAATGATTATAACCAATTAGTATTACAAAGGAATAATTTATTACTAAACTCTTCTGCTGAAAATCCCCTAATAACAAAAATAGATAATCAACTTTTAGCATTAAGGGCTAGTCTCAACGAAAGTCTTAATAATTTAATTACTAGCCTAAAGATACAAACACAATCTCTTAAAACAAATATTGATAATTATTCGAGCAATCTAGCTAGTGTGCCCGAAAGTGAGAGAAGATATAAAGATATCCTCAGACAACAACAAATAAAAGAAAATCTTTATATTTATCTAATGCAAAAACGAGAAGAAGCAGAAATAGCTATGGCTGCCACAGTAAGTAATATCAAGCTTGTAGATTCTGCATATAGCACTATTAAACCTATTAAACCTAAAAAAGCCGCTAGTATGCTTGTAGCTCTGCTTATTGGATTATTTCTTCCAATTTTATTAATTTATTTCAGAGATTTATTTGATAATAAAGTGCACACTACAGAAGATCTAGAATTTTTAAATGTACCAATAGTTTCAAATATACCATTCAAAAAATCAGATGATATTATCATAATTAAAGAAAATATAAAAGGTCATTTAGCAGAAGCTTTTCGTACATTACGATCTAATTTAGAGTTTATTTTTACTGATAAAAAAGAAAAAGGAAATACAATCTTTGTCACTTCTACCGTTCCAGGAGAGGGCAAAACTTTTGTTTCGTTAAACTTAGCTGTATCATACACTCTAATAAATGCTAAAGTTTTAATTTTAGAACTAGACCTTCGTGCTCCTAGAATAGCTCATTATCTAAAGATACCAGATAGCAAGGGTATCAGTGATTATCTCAAAGACGATAATACAACTCTCAATGATATTATAATTCATTCTATAGAATATAAAAATTTAGATTACATTACCGCTGGCACAATACCTCCCAATCCTAGTGAATTGCTTATGAGACCCAAATTAGCTGATTTTTTTGAAACTATTAAAAAAGAATATGATTATATAATCGTAGATAATGCTCCTATTGGATTAGTAGTAGATACACTATCTATAATATCCTATGCAGATATTATTTTATACGTTGCTAGAGCAGAATATTTGGATAAACGAGCTTTAGGATTTACCAATAATTTTATTAAAAATAAAAATGTGAAAAATATTGCTTTAGTCTTAAATGGTACAAAAGTGAAAAGTAGATCATATTATGGATATGGTTATGGTTACGGATATGGATATTATAGTTATCAATATGACTATGACAATAGAAACAAAGATAAAAAATCATTTAATATTTATAATAAGTTTAAAAAAAATAATAAATAAATATATTAAAAAGCTTAAATATAAAAAAATATATTAAATTTGTAAAAAATGGAGGTAAATATGAAAAAAATTTCGTTATTTTTATTAATAGCTTTGACTAGTTTTAGTGTTTTTTCACAAAATTCAGAAAATAAGCTAAACCCATGGTCTATAGGGTTAAGTGTGGGAAATCATTTTTTTATGGGACCCATAGATTATACACCATTAGCTCCTTGGTATGCACCTGGCTGTGCACAGTTAGATGGTAAGTATATGTTTAATGGGACTTGGGGTATAATGCTAAAAGGTGAGTATAATATAATTTTGCATTACCATAGTAAAGACACCCATATTGCAGGCGGTACACTTGAAGCAATAGCAGATTTAGGTAATGCAACTGATTTTTCTAATTGGACAAAAATTTTTGGATTATATGCCCATGGTGGTATAGGTGGAGATGTAATGTGGCGTCCAGGCATTACTATGGCAAACAATTTATTTAAAAATGCTGATGAAATGATTACTCTTTCAATAGGAGTAACTCCATATTTTAAAGTTAATGAAAATTGGACAGTAAATATTGACTATAGCTACAGATTGCATTTCAAACAAAACAGATATTATAATATGGATTTAAGTAATGACTTTCCATTGGGTGTCGGCTTTATGAGAACGCTTTCCGTGGGTATTAGCTATCATTTTGGGAATAATTCAGCTATGATTTCTTATTAAAGCAGAAATATTACTAAATTACTTTCATAATAAAAGTAATTTATAAACTACAATCTATAAATTCGCTTCTATAACGTTTATTGCGGGTTGAGTTAAAGAGAAACATTTAATAAAACCCACAAGTTAGTTTTGTTTGGATTTTTTTTGAAGATTATAAAGATATTTCGTACATGTGAATGAAGGGTAAGAAGTGGTAGGCTTATGAATAGTGATATTGGGCGAAACAAGGTTTTATCCGAGGGTGAGCGATGGCTTATGAAACATAAATTGTGTTAGACTTATTGATTATATATTATTAAAAAATATTTTATTATTTTTGTCAAAAATTTTTTATCATGGATAAATTACTAAAAAATTCAAAAGAATACCTCGCTCTACCTAAAGACCACAAACGTGATTTCCTAGATCAGCTTTATCAATTTCTAATTGATGACCATGCTACAGTGGTAGATTATCAAAAACTAAAAATTAAATCTACTGCAGCCATCTGTCCAAACTGTAAAAGTGAAAACGTTATCAAAGCTGGTACTCGCAAAGGCAGACAGATATATAGATGCAAAAATTGTAGATATCAATTCAGTGAAACAGCTCGCACCTTTGTCTATCGTATGCGAAAATATCCATTAATGCTTGATTATATGAGATGCATGCTTGAAGGTAAAAGTCTGCGAGCTTGTGCTGATGAAGTAGGTATTTGCTTAAAAACTAGTTTTCGATGGAGACATAGAATATTAGCAGCATTGAGATCATTTGAAGGAGGTATTAGTTTCTCTGGCATAGTAGAGGCAGATGAATTGCTAATGCAATATTCAGAAAAAGGAAGGAAATACAAAAGTAGAGAAGAATATGAAAAAGCAAAGAAGA
>Ga0208461_1003080_pt1 | contig 12982 bp, 15 predicted proteins | sample AD_JPNTR4_MetaG_FD_184448 | JGI IMG/M metagenome (GOLD analysis project Ga0208461, IMG submission 184448) | Active sludge microbial communities of municipal wastewater-treating anaerobic digesters from Japan - AD_JPNTR4_MetaG (SPAdes) (version 2) | ecosystem: Engineered > Bioreactor > Anaerobic... | reverse complement strand
CCTTCCTGTGGCTTCAGCCGGTTCGTTGCCTCCCCGTCTGCACATTCGGTAACAGGGTGCTGGTTAGGCTTTCCCTGTGTCGGACTTTAACCGACTGCATATCGCACGCTTTGCTTGGCGCACTCATAACTCTACCTTCTTTCTTTTTGAAACTCGACTCACCCGACAGACTTCACCAACGAACAGTACGGCCAACGACAAGGCCAACACATAGCACGGCGCATAAGTGAGCCGATGCGGTGCCGACCGCATCCCGCCGCACCAGAAGCACAAAACGGCCGCGGCCGGCCACAGCCAGAACCGGCGCAAACGCCAAGTCAACAGCGGCAGCGGATTGATCGGCACAAGCAGCCAGTTCCATCCCAGCGCGGCCCTGTTAAAAGGAATATCTGCCGTTCGTAGGCACCCGCACTGTCGATCACCGCGCCATAAATGGCATTCAGAATGAACCGCTGCCAAGGGTGAGGAACAATCGCTTCATGGAACCGTTCCCGCATGGTCATGCGCGAAAAACGCGGCCATTCCCCGTACTGCAGATTGAGCTCGTGCCGGACCACGCTCCGGCCGTCGCGCCGATGGACGTCAAGGAAACTCTCCGTCGGCACCGACACCATGCCCATCTTCAGCTTGCCGAGCAGAAACATAAGTGGCCGGGCGCAAATCTCTTCACCCTCGTCAGTGAAGCACCTGTCAAGACTGTGTCTCGGGCACGCCATCCGCAGTGACGCATGTCCGAAACGTGAATACCATGCATCACCCGGCCCCACGATCAACAGCGAGGCCTTCACGATATCCGGATATTCCGGGCCGGGGATCGCCGGAGCAGCCGATGCAGCAGCGCATGCCGCAAGCAGTCCAGCCCCCGAGCAAACGGCACAAAAGAAACGACGCAGCGGCTTTTTTGTTAGCGCCGAACCCCATTTTGGCTTTCTGCAGAGACTATTTCTGCTATTCATGAAATAACTATAGTATTGCAAGACGCTCGCCCCCTACAAGCAGCAATTCAGCAATTCTAATTTTGGTACACGGCTTTTTCTTTTAAACCTGTTTTGGCAATGGGAGATTGGACGAACTTTGCTATGGACAAAAACCGCCCTCCGGCCTCTGTTGTATCCTCATGGACAACTCTACACGTGAGAAGGCTTCCCCGCTGGGCGTGGTAGCCGTTGAGGCGGATGTTGACGTCGCCAGATTCGACGCGATGCTCAACGCCGGGCACTATCTCGGAGCGCGGCAGCCCTCGGGCCACACGCTGCGCCAGGCCGTCGTGGACGGGGATGGCGCATAGGTGGCGGTGGCGCTCTGGTGCGGCGGGACTTACCTGCTCGACCCGCGCGACGGGCATATCGGATGGGACGCGAGGAAGCGGGAGGAGCGGCGATGATTAAATACCTGTCCCTTGATACATCATAAAAATACGGATGAACTGGACCGGCGCTTATGAATTATGGGGCTGCGCGTATTCTGGCCGCCCAAAAAGGAATTGTGGCGGGTTTATTGACATTAGGTTGCGCTGAAAAGGCTGCCCCCGATGCCCCGAGAGTTTGTTCCCGGCCCAACCGGGCGACGGGCTAGCCGGAAGTCACGGTTACGGTGTCTTGCCGCGCTTGCGGAACTCGAAAATCCCGCAACCATACTGGCAGCCGAAACTATCCGCCGCCCGTTCGGGCGTGATCGCAACATTTTCGTGCAGCGCGCCGGCATCGTCCACATACGAGAAGCCGGCCAACTCATAGCCAGCGCGTGCGAGGTCAAGCACGGTCTGCACGGCAAACACCCGGTTGGCGTTGAAGTCGATCCGCTCCGGCCCGATCGGGACCGACAGGTAGAGCATGCCTCCCGGTTTCAGCACCTTCGACAGCGCGTGGAACCCTTTGAGGTGCCCGTCGAGGTCCACCGGATCGCCATACCGGCCCAGCCCGAAATGTTCGATCGCGTGCAGGCAGGAGAGCGAATCGCAACACGCCGCAAAGGCGTCAGACGGATTCATGAGATCCATCTGGCGAAACCGGACACCCGGCACCGTCACAGACAACGGACGGATGTCGAACACCTCGATCTCGCGGAACGCCGCCACATGCGCCACAAACCCGTCGACACGCGACCCCACATCCATGTGCCGCTCAGGCTTGCGCGCAAAGATGCGGCGCGCGACCAGCAAATCCTGGTGAAAGTAGTGGCCGCGGGCGCTGCCGCTGTCCTCATACCGGTCTTTCAGACACGGCATCGAGAACCGCAGCCGGAACGGCCGGCCGGCCGCGCGGTTCTGCCGTTTCAACACGGCATAATCGCGCGCAGCCGCCACGAGCCCCGGGAAAACATAGCGCAGCGCGATCGGATTCAGGCCGAACGCCTCCATCCAGCGGCAAGCCGGTTTCGCGACCCGTTCGATGAACACGACATGAGTGAGCATGTGAAGCCTTACCTATAACTTGAGAGTTGAACGTTGAGCGTTGAAAGTTGAGCGTTCCTGTTACCCTCTCGTTTTTGCCCGACCCCTAAGCGGCCGGCTTGCTTCTGTTCGTTACGACAACACCGGCGCCTCAATCCGCAACCCCGGAAAGACTGTTTTGAAATGACAGGCGTTCCGCGTCAGCAATCCGCCTGCACGCATTGCGAACGCGCCGATCAGGATATCCGCGACAGGACGCTTGCCGACCTTTTTCTCACGCTTGAGATAGACCTGCCGCGCCCATGCTCCCGCAGCCGTCTCCGTGTCTTCCGGCAACCAATCCCAATCGTGACGGATATCGATCAGATCGAGAAACACTTGCTCTTTATCGACATCGCCGTCAAAATAGGGAGCGATTTCGACCATCGACACCGGACATGCCACAAGTCCGTCGGCGACAAACCGGTCAAGCAGACGGGCCGAAGGGATCGACCACGCGGACTCTCCCAAGGCGACGTCCAGAATGACACAACTGTCCACGACCCACGCCATCAGGTCTCCCCTTCCCGCAGAACCTTCATCGCTTCATCCGTCTCTAAAGGAAGACCGTGCCGGTTGAACCGCTTGGCGTACCCGATCATTTCCATGGCGGGAACCCGTTTATGCGGTTGTTTTACGACGGTCACGGAGAAAACGCCATCCCCCGTCTGGCGCCACGCCAAACGCTGCCCGGTGGCAAGCCGCGCCTTTTTGCGCAAGAAAGACGGCATCGATATCTGCCCGCGCTCAGTCATAACCGTTATGTTTTTTTTACTCATACATCCACTTTAGCATGATGATTTCATCATGTCAACCGATCAAAAGCCGCCTTGAAAACCTCAGGCCACGCATAGCGAAGCCCCAGGCGGCGGGCATGCCCGCGCATCTGCGCATACGTCTCACCGGTCAAGATCGAGGCGACCTCACGCGCGAAATCCTCCGCGTCATAGCGCGCGATCCGCCCCGCGCCCTCCCGCACCAATTCCTGCGCGATAGGCGGCACGTCCGTCAGCACGACCGGCAATCCGCAGCCCAGATACAGTTTGATCTTTCCGGGATCGGCGAAGAAGGTGAAGCTGTTCGCATCATGCGGATAGTACGGCGCGATCGCCACGCCCGCCCCGGCCAGCCGCGCCAGGGCGTCCTCGATGCGTTCAATAAATCCGCACACGTCGACCTGCGCCTCCAGACCCGCCGCGCGCACCTCCGCTTGTAACGCCTCGAGGTCTTTGCCGCCGCCGATGACGGTCAGGCGGACATCCGGCATCGACCGTTTCAGCGCCAGCACCATCGGCACGAACAGCTCCGCACCCTTGTTGCGGACCACATCCCCCAGATAGATCACCTGCCGGCGGTCACATGCCGCCGTGTCCGATTCCGCCAGCGGATGGCTCCCGTAAGGCACCGTGTACCACTTCACCCGGCGCTCATCGAGCCGTCCGGCTTTGAACCGCCCCTGGATGATCTGCGGCGTCAACGGCCAGACCGCATCCGCCCGTGTCGCGGCAAAACGGTCGATCGCGTCGTAGCAGCCGTTGAGAAACCGGTTGGCAAACCGCACCGGCGTGAAATCGATCATGTAGTAGACCACGCGCCGGACACCAGCCAGGCCGCGCGCCGCGAGCGCGGCCGCCGCCAGCAGGTTATCCCCGGCCACCAGCACATCCGCCCCGCGACCGAAGCGCACCGCATATATGAAGGCATACAAGAAGTCCTTCGCATACGCGAACGGCTCCGGCAGCTTCCACCGGAACCAAGAGCGATGCCCAGATACGCGCCCACCGTCGCAATCGCGCTCCACACAGATCGGCCGACACAGATCGCGTCCGAAAGGAAACGCGACATAGACCACCTCACGCGCGCGGTTGGCAACCAGCCAATCCCGCAACTCCTCGCACGCGCCGGTCGTGGCGTAATGCGAGAAAATGACGAACTTCTCGTTTCTTATCTCACCAATATTCAACAGTGAACCCTTCTAACGGGCCTCATGATATACAACCTGTTACGTCAATGACAACGGCAAAAGCCCGCTTGACAGACGCCTTTTGATGTTTGATCATGGCCCCGCGTCACGTTCTTTTATGGCAAATCGAAAATGCATCTCATGCCATTTACGTCAACGCCTACACCCGTGGCCCTTGAGCAAGGATGAAGTGACACCCATGCCCGAAAATAGGATATTGCTGGTCTCGAGTGATCGTACAGAGTGGTTCGAAAGCGCCTCGAACCGCGAGCAGTTTGAACGTTTCCCTTACAGCCACTACGCGATACTGTACCATCTTGCGCAAAAAGGGTGGAAAACCTGCCGCGCCGGATGGAGAACCAGCATCAGACTGAAGTCCCTCGCGCAACGCATTGATGCTTTTCAACCTTCTATCATCTATACGTACGGATCTACGGTGGCTCTTAACCCCTTGATCTGCCGCCGGTACTTGTGTAAATGGAAGGCGTTCAAGATCATTCATGGCTGGGACGACCTTTACGGCGATATTTGGGGCAACTTGGCGGGATGGCCGGGGCGCATCCTGATGAATGTCATGGAACGGCTGATCATCACACGCTCCGACCATGTTGTGACGCTCAGCCGATTTCTGCAACAGCGCGGGAAAGGCTGGGGTGTCGATGGCCATTATATCCCGAACGGGGCCGACATCCCGGTCTTTGACCGTTCAGCCTGCTCGATTCATCTGGAAGGCGACATGAAGCTGGTGTATACCGGCGACCAGGCACGTTGGAAGCGCACCGCAGACATCTGCGAGGCCATGCGACATGTCCCCAATAACATCAAACTGTACCTCACCGGACGCCGCTATCGCTATCTCGACAAATATGCGTCCGACAATTGCATCTTCCTCGGATACGTATCACGCAACGACCAACTCTGCGTGATGGACCAGGCCGACGTCCTGGTCAGCACCGCAGATCAAGACTGCAACGCCAAACTCCAGGAATACCTGCGCTTCAAGAAACCGATCCTCGGATACGACGGGCGCATGAACCTCTTCTTCAAGAACGGCGTCAACGCCCTGTTGACCCGTGATTACCCGAGCGCCATCATGACGCTGTTCAACAGCCCGGCGCTTCGCGCCTCGCTCGCGGAGCAGGCGGCACGCGACATCCCGATCTACACCTGGCGCGAAATCGCCGACCAGTTTGACGCCTTCTTTGCCTCTGTCAGTCCTGCTTCTGCCACGCATCGCGCTTGACCGGCGCCTGCTTGAGGCCAATCAACTTGCCCAGCGTCGCCCAACCGTACATCCAGAGGGTGATCCAGCAGACAGGAATATGATAGAGCCAGGCCCGATCCGGCTTGCGCGCGAAACCGCGCACCATCTGAACCAAAAGCGGCACGACACATACCGTCGACAGACAAAAGAGCACGATGCCCGACCGCCTCTGACGATCCCACGGATAGGTGCGTTGCTTGGCCTGCGCGAAATAAAGAAAGTCCCGGATGCGCCGCTGCTGTTTGCGCGTGAAGTCCGCCAGGCGCGCGCAGTAGAGGTGCACGATGCCGGTCTTGACCTTGGCCACCTGCGTCAACCCGGCGCGCACTCCCTGATGCACCACGTCGATGTCAAAAAAGTAGGGCGACCACACCACATGGTCCAGCAGCGAACGCCGGAAGACAAAGCCGTTGGCCCCGATGGTCGGCAAGGCCTCTTCGGAGAGCGTCAACTCGAGATAATCACCCCGGTCTGCCTGCGGGATCTTCAGCCCGGTCCACGTGCCGGTGACCGCGCAAGTCCGGTCATAATTTCGCGTGAACAGACAAAGCGGATCATTCATGCCGAGCAGGGCGAAATAACGGGTCAACGCCGGATCCTCCGGGCGCACCGTATAGGCGATCGGCTCGCTCGCCACGATGCTCGGATCGGCGAACGGCGCCACCATCCGCCGCAGCCACGCAGGATCGGGCAGGATATTGTCGCTGTCCACCAGCGCGATCAGATCTCCTGACGACGCCTGAATGCCGGCTGTCTTGCCCGCCTCACCGGTCTTTAGCGGATTTTCCACGATCTTATCCACGCCGCAGGCACGCGCGATATCCAGCGTGTTGTCCGTTGACCCGGCATCCGCCAGCACGATCTCGAACCGGTCACGCGGATATTTCTGGGACAAGATGGCCTTCAGGCACGCCTCCAACGTCCGCCCCGAATTGAGGGTCGGAATCACGAGACTGACGAAGTATTGTTGTGCATCATTAATCATGGCAGACACTCCAGCTCATGGTCTCTTCCACCTTGTCTCTACGCTTCGCCACCTCTCTTAGGCGTCTTTGCAGAATCGGGCCTGCAACCACAATGCGCAACGCTGCAGAAACCACAGGGCACAGGAAATCCATACGTGATCGACCCAGTAACCGGTCGCGCATCGATATCCGATATTCCCTAGCTTGTATCGCTCCTGACCACCGGCACGCAACAATCCGGACTGTTCCGCGGTCTGAACGAGAAGTTTGACATACGGAAAGTACAATAGGCGCAGATTATCCGCAGGAATGGCATCGAAATAATGGCCGAGATAAAAATGCCTGCGGGAAAAAAGTCTGACGCCTTGAAAATGATAGACGATGAGTGGGTAATCCCCCACTCGCAGACACCCATCACGAACCGACAACGGCGCCTTGCTGAGACTCCAAGGACCGGTATTGAGGCCTGGCGGTCCGATCATGAGACGATTGCCATAACGCTCAGGCCATTCGTCCAAATACTTTTGGTCGGCAAATTTCCCATCCTCCAGGCGATCAAAGCACCATGCCACGCACTGATCTCGCCAACGCCGCAAACACTCACGTCCAACGCGATTGTTCCGGAATGAGAGCCACCCCACGTTAAAACGTCCGAATCTCAGATGTTTAAGATCGTCTGAAGCAAATCCATGTTCCGTAATCAGCACATCCTTGTCCGCAAACGCTTCGAACACCGGTTCGGGCGAACCAAAAAAACAGAGATCCGCGTCCAAATAGGTCAGCACATCCATATCCTGATGGCGCTCCAGCACATCGTTAATCCAAGCGGAAGTGCAAGTGAAAAAATACTCAGCGCGTGAGCGGGAAGATTTGACCGCCGCCACATCCGGCTGCCGCTCCTCAAAAGCGGACAGACGTTGACAACGAATCTCTGGATATGAATGTTGCTCAAAAAAGTCGTACGCGGCCTCGTCGAAACACAACACGTCGAGTGTAAAAGACGGCACATGCCGACGCATGGATTCGATCAACACGAGCGCACGATCCAGATATCCCGAATTGAAATAGGTGCAAAAGTGCCTGATGGCCATGTTGAATCATTTCACATAGAACCGATTTACAGCCTCGGCGACAATGTCCACAGCTTCATCGGTGAGTTCCGGATAAATGGGCAGGCTCAAAATACTTCGCGAAAGATTCTCCGTGACAGGCAAAGACAAACCGGCAAACCTTGCGTGATAAGCGGGCTGACGATGGATCGGAACCGGATAGAGTATGGCCGTGCCGATCTCATGCCGACGCAAATGCTGTTCCAGTTCATCACGGCACTCGCCACACTGCATCACGAACTGGTGATACACATGCCTGCCGTCTAGCGGGTCGCCGGGCAACACAACGGGCAACGTTTGCAGTCTGGACCGATATCGCTCTGCAATCGCGCGCCGACGCGCATTGTCTCCGTCCAGGGCCTTCAATTTGACGGTGAGGACGGCCGCCTGTATCTCGTCCAGACGCGAGTTTACCCCAACGACATCGCTCACATACCGCCGCTGCCAGCCGTATTGACGCAACATGCGGACACGCTTCGCAAGTTCAGGGTCGTTCGTGACAATCGCCCCGCCGTCACCAAATGCCCCAAGATTTTTGGTGGGATAAAAGCTAAAAGCCCCCACAGCCCCCCAGCTCCCCACACGCCGCCCCAGCACGTCGGCACCATGCGCCTGAGCACAATCTTCGATCACATGCGCACCACGCCGACCCGCGATCTCTAAAATCGGCTGCATGGCGCATGGCGATCCAAACAAATGCACGGCCACCACCGCCTTGGCGCCGGCACCGTCCTTACGCAAACAGTCGTGGAGAGCCTCGGGCGACAGAGTCTGACTGACGGGATCAACGTCGACAAAAACCGGGTATGCGCCTATGCGTTCAATCGCGGCCACCGTCGCCACCGCCGTGTTGGCGACAGTCACCACTTTATCCCCATGCCCAACACCCAGCGCACGCAATGCCAGCTCCACCGCGTCCGTGCCGTTGGCCACACCGACGGCATGCGCCACACCGCAGTAGTTCGCGAAAGCACGCTCAAATCCCTCACATTCAGAGCCGAGGATATACCACCCCCGCCTTAGGACGGACAGCACCGCCGCGTCGATTTCCTCTGCAAAACGGCGGTACGACGCACCGGGATCGGCGACCGGTATGGCCATCATGTTTGCGCTCCTCTCACAAAAGTCAGAAACTCTTGGTAATCACGTATATAATCCGCTTCATCGTAATAGTCCGATGCTGCCACCAGGAAAACGCATCCCTCCGAAAAACTGTGCATGGTGTGCCAGAGGCCTGGCCCCAACAAGACCCCGACGTGCGTCTGCCACATCAACACTTCCTGACGATTCACGCCGTCGTCCAGTCCCAAAACAAAACTGCCGTTGACGCAGAAAATGGCCTGCCACAACTTCCGGTGGGCGTGCTTCCCTCGAATGCTGTGGTTGTTTTCTAAGTGGGTGACGAAATACAGGCGCTTGATGGAAAACGGTAAATCACGCTCCCCCTCGGCAATGCAAAGCACGCCGTCGCGGTCATCCACGATTTTTTTTAGGGTCACATATCCGCTGTTACGGACTACAAGTTCAGTCATTTCCATAATCTCACACAATGCTCCTGCCGATTGCATCATTCGGACGACATCTTCCGCGCCAAAACAACCGAGTCCAAATACAAATCCGGACTGGATGGGAACACACGCCAAAGCAATGATCCGAGAACATTGAAAGGCGCATTCAAAAGCAAGGTCGCCAAAAGCGTTCCAATTCGTGTTTTTCTAAGTCGCGCACTCCCTTTGTAGATATACATATTTATAATTTGAATGACCGCTCTCAAGTCATGCATTGTTTTTTGCTGTGCCTCAACCTGAAGGCCGTGTTCCTCCAAAAGATGCTTTAGCCCGAAAGACGAATACCTCGCATAGTCGTAGGGTTGCTCATGTTCATCCCAGACAAAAGGAACCGTGAGCAGCAGATGGCCATGCGATTTCAGAACTCGCGCCACCTCACTCAAAAAGACGGAGGGATTAAAAACGTGTTCTAACACTTGACTGCCGACCACACCGTCAAACGTTTCATCGGAGAAGGGGAACGTAATGCCGAGGCTAATCAATCTGTTCACGACTGATTTCATAAATACCTCCCCGGTAAGAACCGACCTGCCATGGATTGTATAAAATAAAGGTTTCGTCACTGACCAAAACCGTTGTCATATGATATTTTGGCCCGAGGGCCGACACGAACTGATCAAACTGGAAAATCCTGACCGGATATGTCGCATGATAGATGGCAGCCGGGACATGCTGAATGGCGATCCGACACTTGCTCCCCTTCTCATCAAAAACATGGGTCCGATCAATCATCACACAAGGGACTTCGGCAGCAGAAACCGCGGCAAGCGGTGACCACGGATCCGGCAGATACGGCAACACACTGGAAAACAAGGCAAGCGTAACCTGCTCTGCCATCAGACACTCATCAAGTGTGTAATAAAACTTCAAACTGTCTGTTTCAAACTCATTCTTGCCGCAAGTCACAAAATGCGCCTGTTCAACCACACACCACCGCAAACCGGGAAGATCTTTGATCCACTTTCGGTGTTGATGGTACGCACTGCCCAACGCACCGCCAAAATCCAGAACGGTCACCCTGCCCGGCATCGCTGCCTGTTGCCGAAAGAGCATCGTTAACAAAGGCCAGTTATACTCCGGCTTTTGAAACAGTACGGAATCTCTTTCAAATGCGGCACGGCCAGCCACTACCTCGCGGGTCGCCGCCCTCACTTTTTCAAAAATGACCCCCGCGTCATATCCCTGTGGGCAACATCGGCACGCCTCTTCCCATGAGGCGAAATCACCGACATAACGGTTGTTTCGAGAGGGCATCAGCCGATCTCGTATTACGGTGGCGAGCAGCGTAAGTTGCTTCATTTCCGTCACCTCTTGTGCTCCCTGCGGCGGGAGACCTTGGCCTGCAGCTTACGAATCTGAGACACCAATCGAGGGAACCGGTCACTCCAGGGCCTCGGACACATTTTCCGATGACGCCGTGCGCATTGCGGATTCTCTTCAGGCGTAGGCCATTGGCGCGGAATGGGCGGACAGGGGGACAATACGCCATTCGCCAGCCAATTCTTGCCCACGGCGTTGGTGGCCCCCGCGCCGAAACCGATATGCTCCACCATACTCCAAGGCGGACGCACACATAATCCGCCATGCAGCATGTGGTGATAAAGCCAACGAACCGCCCAAATGTTACTCGCCTGTTCATGTTTCGCCATGAACGGCAGGTCGCCACCATATCGGGCCGGATCTTCACCCGTTTCAACAAGCCGCTGCATCTTTTCCAAAGCGGTCTCGGCCATCATGCCCTGCCAAGCCCTGCGCCAGGTTCCCCACACCCAGCACTCCGCGCGCCCATCAAAATAAGGAAGGTCCTTCACCGCCTCCGGGATCAGGTGCCGATTGGTCCAGCCCGTCACGCTCATAACCTGTGGTTCGTTTCGGTAAGCCCGCAGAGCAGAACAGAGATAGTCGTATGTCCCAGGAACACAAGCCAAATCATCCTCCCAGACAAGCACCGATTCGAAACGTTCTAAGGCCTCCGAAACTCCAGCCAGAATATTTCTGCCCAGCCCCCAGTTCTCTGTGCGGTCGTGCCGCTCAATCTCGCACCAGTTTATCTCCGAAAGCAGATCGCGCACAGACGCGACCCCCTGCCGATCCCTCTCATTTTTATTTGCGTCCGAATACACGATGATCAAAGGAACATGATTCTCACGCAGACCGGCCAACGTCCGTTCGAGAACGTCACGCCGTTTGTACGTGAACAACACAACAGGAATGCAGTCAGTCATGCGGCGAGTGTAGCAAAACCGTATTCTTTAAGGCAACACCGGCGACTCAACCCGCAACTCTGGAAAAACCGACCTGAAGTGTTGTGCGTTCCGTGTTAGCAATCCGCCAACACGCATTGCGAAGGCACCGATCAGGATATCCGCGACGGGGCGCTTGCTAACCCTTTTCTCACGCTTGAGATAGACCTGTCTCGCCCATGCCTTTGCGGCCCTTTCTGTGTCTTCTGGCAACCAATCCCAATCGTGACGGATGTCGATTTGATCGAGAAACATCCGCTCTTTACCGATATCGCCGTCAAAATAGGGGGCGATCTCAACCATAGACACGGGGCACGCCACGAGGCCATCTGCAGCAAACCGGTCGATCAGACGAGCCGAAGGGACAGACCACACGGACTCGCCTAGCGCGACGTCCAGCAGAACACAACTGTCCACGACCCACGCCATCAGGTCTCCCCTTCCCGCAGAATTTTCATTGCTTCGTCAGTTTCCAAAGGGAGGCCGTGCTGGTTGAACTGTTTGGCATATCCGACCATTTCCAACGCAGACACTCTTTTCTGCGGTTGTTTTACGACAGTTACAGAAAAAACGCCATCCCCCGTCTGACGCCAAGACAACCGCTGTCCGGCGGCAAGCCGAGCCTTTTTACGCAAGTGAGCCGGCATGGATATCTGCCCGCGCGCAGTCAGAACCGTTATGTTTCGCCTGTTCATGCCCTTAGATTAGCATGATGCTTTTATCATGTCAAACGCTGAAGGGTAATCGGTTAGTGACAGGGGGGGCGGTTTTTTTATCACACGAAGGCACAAAGGGCACGAAGGTTTTTTTGTGTTTTTTTGGGGGGCATTGCTCGGGTTTATTTAACCACGGAATACACTGAACACACGGAAAGGCGCAGCTCTGCTGTTTCACGCGAAGGCGCGAAGATTGGAGGGCGAGTGTCCCCACGAGCCGCCTTCCGCTGCGCGGAAGGATGGTTTCAGGGTTTGTTGCGGAGCACTGGGAGGGGCAAGCGTCTGCTTGCCCGCGGACGAGCAGACGCTCGTCCCTCCCCAGCGGCGGTCACGCCGCCACCCCGTAAAAAAACCTCTGCGTCTCTGCGTTAAAAAACTTTCAACGCTCAACTCTCATTTCGGCACTCACAAGTCAGGCGAAACCTTTATGCGCCCGCGTGTCAATCCTGTCGTTTATGCGCCCGCGTAGCGGGAAATCCTGTCAAAAAAATACCCTGCTTTTCACCAGAAACGCATGATCCTCGCCCCCCCCTGTCACTAACGCGCTAACCGATTACCGAACCGTGTGTGATGGACAAAGCAGCCAGCTTCTGACATAATTCAACCGTGAATTCAATACACACAGCTCCTGATACGGTTCCGGATTATTTCGGTTCCCGCTATGTTTTCGATGCGGGCAGAGCGCGGGTCTGGCGGGCGATCTGTGAATATCTGCAACGGTAT
>Ga0208461_1003078_pt1 | contig 12988 bp, 17 predicted proteins | sample AD_JPNTR4_MetaG_FD_184448 | JGI IMG/M metagenome (GOLD analysis project Ga0208461, IMG submission 184448) | Active sludge microbial communities of municipal wastewater-treating anaerobic digesters from Japan - AD_JPNTR4_MetaG (SPAdes) (version 2) | ecosystem: Engineered > Bioreactor > Anaerobic... | reverse complement strand
CCTCCAAAAAACACACAGGTCATTTTCACATAACCCCCACCCATAAGAAAGGTAGGTGAAAGATATGAGTAAAAAGACAGAAATAAGTAAAGATGTACTAGTTGAGAAAGAGATAGAAAGACTTACAGCATTATTTAAGGATATAGATAAAAATAAAAGGCTAACAGCTAAAGGGTTGATAGAAGAAGCTGCTTATATGAGAATAACTCTACAAGAATTGAAAAAAGAGATTGATAAACATGGCCCAATAGATGAAATGCCACAAGGTGATTACTCTATCTTAAGAGAGCATCCTGCCTTGAAAAGTTATAATACAATGGTACAGAGATATACAAATATTATAGATAAACTAACTAATTTACATCCTAAGGAAGTCAAGGTGGTGGAGGAAGATGATGGTTTTAATGAGTTTATATCGAGCAGACAAGATTAGTAAAATATGATATAATATATATGTGGGATAGGGTAGCACTATAAAGATGAAAACAACCAGCAGTTAAGCATCCTATAAAAAGGGTGCTTTTATTATGCTAAAAAGTAGGTGATTAAAGGTGTGATAAATAATGAAATTGAAAGAAAATACCACTTCGTTAATTCTCGAACCGACTAAGTATCCACGCACTGATCCAGACATTGTATTCGGAAAAACAAAGCCTATTATAGACAAAAAAGGTTTCCGAAGGTACCCAAAAGACTATAATCCAATACTTGAATATTGGGAACAGATAGAGACGGGCAAAACTTTAGTACCTAAAAAGGTATATGAGCAGTACAAAGAAATTGTACGTTGGATTAAAGAAGGCGGATATAAGGAATGGTTTTACTCTAATGAGAGAGCCAATCACATAATCGAATTTGCAGAAAACTTCTGCTGTCATTCTAAAGGTAAACTAGCAGGGGAAAAGGTAGTATTAGAATTATGGGAAAAAGCATATTTAGCTAGTGTATATGGTTTCATAGACATTGAAGGTAACAGGAAACATCAAAGAGTAGTACTCATTGTAGGTAAAAAGAATGGTAAGTCTTTACTTGACTCCATCATGGGCCTATATGGCTTAGTTGCTGATGGGGAAGGCGGGCCAGAGTGCTTTTGTGTCGCTACTAAAAAGGACCAGGCCAAGATTGTATGGCAAGAGGCTAAGAGAATGGTACAGAAATCGCCGTCTCTTAGAAAAAGAATAAGAACGCTGACATATGACATATTTTCTGATTTTAATGATGGTGTATTTAAAGCCTTGGCATCTGACGCTGACAGTTTAGACGGGTTGAATATTCATGTAGTTATTATGGACGAGTGGCACCAATGGAAGAACGGCAGGGCTTTATACGATATCATGGCCGATGGTATCACAGCCAGGGAGCAACCTTTGATTATAATGACTTCAACAGCAGGAACAATTAGAGAAGATATATTTGATGAAATATATGAAGAGGCAGAAATCCAATTTAATAACATGAAGCTAGGAAACGAGGTCGATGATAGAACCTTGTTTTTTATTTATGAGCTGGATAAAAAAGATGAGTGGAGAGATGCGAACAACTGGGTAAAAGCAAACCCTGGAATCGGTACGATAAAAAAATTAAGAGCATTACAAGATAAAGCTAAAAGAGTGGCCGACAATCCAAAACTAGAGAAGAATTTTGTGTGTAAGGAATTTAACATAAGAGAAACAAGTTCAGAATCCTGGCTAACATTCGAGCAACTAAACAATACAGCTACTTTTGATATAGAAAAATTAAAACCTAGATATTGTATTGCTGGGATAGACTTAGGAGCAACTACTGATTTAACTTGTGCAACTATAATATTTAGAGTTCCTGATGACCCAATTCTATACGTTAAACAAATGTATTGGCTACCAGGTGATTTACTAGAAAAACGAGTGCAGGAGGATAAAATTCCATATTCTACATGGTTAGATAAAGGATTATTAAGAGTAAGTGAGGGTAATAAAGTAAACTATAAAGATGTTACTAAATGGCTATTAGAAGTCCAGAACGATATGGATATTTATATCTTTAAGATTGGTTATGATAGTTGGAGCTCAACTTATTTAATAGATGAGTTAGAGCAGAATTTTGGGAAAATAACCGAGCCAGTAATTCAAGGGGCAAAGACTTTTTCTAACCCTTTAAAGAGAGTAGAGGCAGAATTAGAAGCTAAAAGAATAAATTATGGAAACAACCCAATTTTCAAATGGAACCTCTCGAACAGTGCGATTAGCGTTGACAGGAATGACAATATTGCATTGGTTAAAACAAGTAATCCAAGACGTAGGATTGATGGTGTTGCCTCGTTCATGGATTCCTACATTGTGCTCGAAAGAAATTACCAAGAATATATGAATATAATATAGAATTATGATATAATTTATATGTAGGATAGTTATGGACTAGCTACCCATAATGACAAGAAGGAAGTCCGAACCTTCTTCCTACATACATAAAATTAAACATTCGGACAAGCTAAACACTATCGGAGGTGTATTTGTTATGGCTAAAAGAAAAACAAGCGAAGAATTTATTATAAGGAGGTGAGAAAGTGGGATTATTTAATGTTTTTAAAACAAGGAAGAATAAAGCAGTAACAGTATCCAAATACAAGTTGATTACAGATATAGGGAATGGCTTTTATAGTTGGAATGGAAATATTTACAAGTCTGACATTGTAAGAGCAGCTATAAGACCAAAGGCGCAGGCAATAGGGAAGATTGTAGGAAAACATATAAGGGAAACAGTTGTTAATGGTTCAACCAATATAATAATTAACCCAGAACCTTACATAAGATTTTTACTTGAAGAACCTAATCCATACATGACAGGGCAAATGTTGCAAGAGAAATTGGCAACACAATTAGAACTTAATAATAATGCCTTTGCTTATATCTTAAGGGATGAATTTGACTATCCTATGCAGATATATCCTATCACTGCTGTAGCATGTGAAGCAATACAAGATGATGCTAGTGTATTGTATCTAAGATTTGTATTGATGAATGGTAGAACCATAACTTTTAAATACACAGACATAATTCATTTAAGAAAAGACTTTAATAACAATGAAATATTTGGAGACTCTCCAACGGAAACTTTAATCCCATTGATGGAGATTATCACAACTACAGATCAAGGCATAGTGAAAGCTATTAAAAACAGTAATGCTATTAAGTGGTTATTGAAGTACAACACAACTCTTAGGCCCGAGGATATTAAAAGGCAAACAAAGGAATTTGTTGATAACTTCTTGAATATCGAGAGCGAAACAGTGGGAGCAGCTGCAGTTGATGTAAAAACAGATGCGCAACAAGTCGCTCCACAAGACTATGTGCCGAACGCAGCACAGATTGATAGGGCAGTGCAAAGGATTTATTCATTCTTCAATACGAACAGTAAAATAATTCAAGGAAATTATTCAGAAGACGAATGGATAAGTTACTATGAAAGCAGCATTGAGCCAGTTGTAGTACAGCTAAGTGGAGAATACACAAGAAAGCTATTCAGTAGGAGGGAGCGAGGCTTTGGGAATAAGATAGTATTTGAAAGCTCTAATCTTACATTTGCAAGTATGCAGACAAAATTAAACTTAGTTAACTTTGTTGATAGAGGAATTTTGAATCCTAATGAAGTTAGAGCAATTCTTAATCTAGCACCAATACCAGGCGGAGAAGTTTATTTAAGACGATTAGACACAAGACCAGCTGATGAATAAGAAAGGGGGTGATTAAATGGCGAAAGTAAAAGTAAAAGGAGTTATAGTATCAAATGATGACAAATGGATTTATGATTGGTTTGATATGGATTCAACAAGTCCTAATGATGTTGAAAAAGAAATCAATATGGCAAATGGTGCAGACTTAGAAGTTGAAATTAATTCAGTTGGTGGCGACGTTTACGCAGGATCTGAAATATATACAGCATTGAAGTCTTATAAAGGGAATGTTACAACTAAGATTGTAGGGATTGCCGCAAGTGCAGCATCTGTTATTGCCATGGCTGGTAAGCGAGTTTTAATTTCTCCAACAGCTCAAATTATGATACACAACGTATCATCTTGTGCTAGGGGCGACTATAGGGACCTAGAACATGAAGCCGAAGTGCTTAAAAACTATAATAAATCTATTGCAAGTGCTTACCAGCTGAAAAGTGGTATGAGTGAAGAAGAATTGTTAAAATTAATGGATGCTGAAACATGGCTTACAGCAAAACAGGCACTAGAATATAAGCTTGTAGACGAAGTTATGTTTGAGGATGCCCCTTCTATAGGATTGGTGGCAGGCATAAATACTTCCAGGATATTACCACCAGAAGTAATAAACAAAATGAGAAATACAATTAACAATCCGCTTAAGTCTTTAGATGAACCTAAAGATAACGAAGCGGATATTTTTATGCAGAAAAAAGCAGAAGCAACATTCAGATATCTTAAATTAAAAGGAGTGATAGAGAATGAATAAAGAGAAATGGGAACAACAAAGACAAGCACTTATGGATGAAGCTCAACAGTTACTTGCAGATGGTGATGCAGAAAAAGCAAACGAGAAAATGGCAGAAGTTGAAACACTAGATAATCAGTGGGAAGAGTTTAAAAAAGCTAATGCAAATTTTAATGCATTAAATTCAGAACCGAAAGTTATTACATTAGAAAATAAAAGTTTATCTATAGAAGGAGGATTAAGCATGTCAATTTTAGGAACAGAGCCAATTAAAGATGAAAAAGAAATTTATTTAAACGCATGGTCTAATTTTGTGCAAGGCAAGAAGTTGGATTCTAAACAACAGGAGATTTTCGACAAAGTAAACACTGAATTTAACAATTCTTACACACACGATACTGGGAACACAAGTATCCTTATCCCTGAAACAGTGGTGACAGGAATTTGGAAGAGAGCAGAAGAGATGTACCCATTATTAGCAGACGTAAAGAAATACAATGTTAAAGGTACGCTTACAATTAAGAAACATACAGGAATTACAGCTGGTGATGCTACTTGGTATGACGAAGATACATCAACAGCAGACGAGAAGAATGCATTTGGCGAATTAACTCTTACTGGATGCGAATTAGCAAAAGCTATTACAGTATCTTGGAAACTTCGCTCAATGGCAACAGAAGAATTTATTCCTTTTATCATTAATGAACTTGGCGAAAGAGTTGGGGCAATATTAGGCAAATCAATTTCAGTTGGCAAAGGCAAGCCTGGCGAAAATGACACATTTAAAGCACAACCACAGGGCATTGAAACTGCTTTACTTGCAGAATCTAATACGCCACAAGTTGTAACTTATAATCCTTCAGCTAACCCAGCAGACCCACTTACATATGCAGACTTTACTTCTGCTGTTGGGAAAATTCATTCTTCTTACTTGCCAGGCACAGCTATTTATGCTAATAGTAAAACAATTTGGAACCAATTGGCAAACTTAACTGATACAACAGGAAGGCCTTTATTTATTCCAGATGCAACAAGTGGTGGGGTAGGTAGAATGTTTGGATTTATTGTTAAGGCAGATGCAGGCGTTACAGATGATAGCATTATAATCGGAAATGCAAATGCTGGATATGTGTTTAATACAGGTGAGCCTATGAGTATTGCTACAGAGGAGCACGTTAAAACACGTACAGTTGATTATGCTGCTTATACAATCGTAGATGGTGCAGTATTAGATACAAAGGCATTTGCATTAATAAAAAAATCCGAATAACTGTTGACCCTGGAACAGCTACATTCGACCTCAATACAGCTGGGGATGGTTACACGGATGTAGTGTTAACGGTTAGTGCTAGTATAGGCACAGTAACCATAAGTGATGTGTATAATGGCGAAACAAAATTAACTAAGGACACTCATTACACTGTAAGCAGAAATAAGGTAACCTTAACTAAAGAATATCTTGACGATTTGGCAGAAGATGATTATACGATCATTATTAAGACCAATCAGGGTGATGTAATCGTGACTTTAACTGTAGTTGACACAACAGAAGAAGGGTAAGGAGCTGATAATCTATGCCTTATGTAGTAATTAAGCGATTTAAAGATAAGTATACTAAGGGGATTTATTCCCCTGGTGATGCTTTTAAAAGTGACGAGCGTGAGAGAGTCACAGATTTAATTGATCGTGGATTGGTAAAAGAGACAGACGAAGAAAAGCCAGTAAAGAAAACTAGTAAGAAAAAATAATCTCTAGAAGGTGACTTTATGCTTAAAGTAAAGAAGTCACGTAAAATGAATGAATGGATTGTGTACAATCCGCAAAGCTTTAAAACTAGACATACACATTGTAAGCATAAACGAATTGCTTTAATGATAAAGTACAATGTTGAACATCAAATAATGCCTAAAAGCAAGAATTTAGAAACTATCTATAGTCATATAAGAGTTTGCCCTTGTGGGCACTATAAAAAGTCGCTTGAACTGCTTTATATGAGTTTGGGCGGCTTTTTAAATTAAAAGAAGGTGAGAGGGATGCCAGAACAAATAGAACCAACTCTATTTAATAAAGTAAAAAAAGCCTTAAGAATAACAAATAATGCCTTAGATGAAGAAATAGAGGACATTATAGGTGCTTGTAAGAAAGATTTACAGATTAGTGGCGTTGAAATTATAGATGAAACAGACGAATTAATCGTACAAGCCTGTAAGACTTATGCAAGAGCTGAGTTTGATTATGCGGGGAAAGGTGACAGATATAAAGAATGTTATAGTCTCTTAAAGCAACATTTGGCATTATGTGGCGATTATAGGGCGGTGGATTGATATGTGGGATAAAATAGCTTATTTAGGCGCAGTGGAAGAATCAAAACAACATGGAGAAATGGTTAGAACGATTAAATATGATACCATGGTATTTTGTAATGAAAAATCTGTAAAATATCAAGAGTTTTATCAGGCGCACGCTACAGGTTTAAAGCCAGAAATCGTGTTAGAGTTGAATCAAACCGATTACAACAGCGAACAGTACATTAAGTATGAGGATAAAGAATATACAGTGTTAAGGACTTATAAAATTGGACCAGATATAATTGAATTAACGCTACAAAGAGGTGTTGACGATGTCACTACCTAATGGAGTTAAGATTAAAAAAGGTAATGTTGAGTATGTCTCAAACTTTGACAAAGCACAGTATACAATGAAAGAATTAACTAGAGCGGCATTAAGGGATGTAGGCAAACTAATTGTAGCCAGGACACGTCAAAAAGCAAGGAAGAGAACAGGTGTAACTAAAAAAGGTATACAATACTGGGTAAGAGCGAAACAAGAAAACCCTGACTTACAAGTGGGTTATAAGCCATCTGCATGGAAGGGGCTTTTTTATGAACTTGGAGCGGCAGGACATAATATTCCAAAGGAAGCGTGGCTTTATACTACTGTGCAGGAGTCCATAGATGATATTAGGCGAATAGAAGGACAGTATTTGAGTGCCATAGAGGATGAAAATAGAGCATTAGGTTTGATTAGCGAGGATGATTATGAGGGAGGGGAGGATAATGAGTAAATCAATTAAACTGAGGGATTTTTTTATTGACCAATTAGAGACTATTTGCCTTAACGTTTGGTACAGCAAAGCTGATTCTAAGTCTCCTTATCCTTACATAGTCATTGATATTGCCCAGATAGCTGACAATTATCAACTTGAAATCAATATTTATGATAAATCAACATCAAGCACAGATATTGAAAGTATTGCAGATAGAATTGACTCACTTTTACATGAAGCAACAACTCTAACAGATGATTTTGCAGTGTTTATCTTAAGAAATAATCGGAATAAAATCCATGAAGGTGAAGGTTTACAGCGAATCAGGCAACTTTTTGATATTTATTACTACGGAAAGGAAGTGTAAATGATGGCATTAAAAAAAGTGTATAGTGGCTACACAGAAAAAAGTATGAAAAATTTATTGCTAGATAGTGGAGCATACTTTAAAAACTTTGAAATCGGAACAGATACATTTGAAAGTGCAGTTGATGCTGGAAAATTGATTGGAGCAACACAAGGTGGTGGGCAGTTTGTTGCAAAAGGAGTATTTAGACAGATAGAATTTGATGGAGTATTGGGGAAGGCAAAGGGTGCCGATGTGTTAGAGGCATGGGAAGTAAGTATCCAGGCTAACGTAAAAGAAATTACAACAGAAACATTAGCACTCGCTTTAGGATTGTCTTATATAGACACAACAACGAATGCAACTTATAATATTGTAACTGGTAAAAATCATGTAGAAGAAGAAGATTATATTGACAATATTACATGGGTCGGAACTTTAAGCGGTAGTGACGAGCCAGTAATCATACAAGTGTACAACGCATTTAATACAGAGGGTCTTACCCTTGATGTTAAGCCTAAGTCTGAGGCAGTTATCAGCATGAAATTTGAGGGAAGATATGATGCTACAGACCTTGATACACCACCATTTAATATTTACTATCCAAAGGCAGAGGCAACAACACCTATAGACCCAGAAGACCCAGAAGACCCAGAAGACCCAGAAGACCCAGAAGAATAGACTAGGTTAATCCCTAGTCTTATTTTTTTGTATTACTAATAAAAAGGAGCGGATAGGATGAGAAAATTAGTGTTCGGAGACTTATTTAATGCAGCGAAAGTGATTAAGCAAGCTAATTTAAAGAGTGAACTAACCGAGTTTATTAAAAAGGGCCAAGAGAAAGACGTTGATGACGTTGATATTGAAGAATTAGGGATAGAAGTGTTTATGACAGTGGTTGAGTCATGTGGCAATAATGGTGTTGACCAGGCCTTTTATGAGTTTTTGAGTGGTCCTTTTGAAATGAAAGCTGATGAAATAAAAAATTTACCTTTAAACGAACTTATAGATAAGTTTAAACAGCTAGTACAGGAGAATAATTTAGTGGCTTTTTTCAAATTAGCAGTCAAGTAGACCAGGATAGTCTGTTTGACTTGCTTTTAAAGAGATACAGTAACATAGAGTTTGTGCTAAAAATGCCTTTTGTAGAAGGTTTAAGCTTAACAAAGTATGCGATAGAACAAGAACAAGAAGAACGATTATATAATACATGGTTACATGGCTATAATCAATCATTAAGTTATACAGAATTTAAAGAGCAGAACGCCCAAACACAAATACAAGACAATGAAACAGTAGGAGAAACGTTGGAGAAAGTGAAACGCATCTTAAAAACAACAGTAAAGGGGGTGCAATAGATGGAGATATTTAAGCTTTTTGGTAGTATTTTTATAGATAGTAGTCAAGCGGACCAAAGTTTATCAAAAACAGAGAAAAATGCCGAAGGGCTTGCAAGTAAACTAGGCAATAGCTTAAAAACTGGTGCAACTATGGCAGTAGGGGCGATAGCAGCAGTAGGAGCAGCAACAGCGGCAGCCGGCACAGCATTATTTGGCATGGCTAATGATGCAGCAGGAACTACAGACAGGATTGATAAATTAAGTCAAAAAATAGGAATGTCAAGGCAAGCGTTTCAGGAGTGGGACTTTATCGCATCCCAGTGCGGAATGACAGTTGAAAGGCTACAGCCTGGATTTAAAACTATGACAACACAGCTTGACAGTGCTAAGGCAGGCAGTGAGAAAGCCGCAGAAGCATTTAAGGCATTAGGATTTTCTGCTGAGGATTTATCGAAATTATCCCGTGAAGAAATTTTTGAAAAGTCTGTTGCTGCACTGCAAAATATGACAGATGAAACACAAAAAGCAACTTTGGCAAACCAGTTATTTGGGAAGGCTGGGAGTGAAATGATGCCATTGTTGAATAGTGCTGCTGGATCTGTAGAAGAAATGAAGCAAAAAGCTCACGAATTAGGCCTTGTGTTAGGTGATGAAGCGATTGATGCAGGAGTTAAATTTACTGATACATTAGACCAGCTTAAAAGGTCCTTTGGCACAATGAAGGCTGAAATCGGCGTTGCAGTAATGCCAGTTATACAGAAACTGATGGAATTAATAGTGGATAATATGCCTAAGATAAAGGCTGCATTAGAGCCAATATTTTCTACTATAAGCCAATTTTTTGAAATTGGAATGACTAAAATAGGGGGACTAGCAAGTAGTATTGGTGAAAAACTTGCTCCGGCGTTTGAAAAAATATCAAGTTGGTTTAGTGGTGCTGGAATTGATAGTGCTACTATTTTTAGTGCTGCATTTGACGGAATTGGAGTAATAATATCAGCTGTGGTAGATGCTTTTGTATGGCTTGTAGGGGTGCTAGATGAATATGTGTTTAAAAATGAAGAAGTCATGAGTATAGTGTCTGATGTGTGGACAAAAATACAAGGCTTATTTAATAATGCACTAACATTTATAAACGCTTTAATACAAGCATCAATTATTGTTATAACAGCATTTTGGGATAAATGGGGAGAAGATATCATCAATATTGCCACTAAGGCATGGGAATTTATAACTGCTTTATTGGAAACATCTTTTGACTTGATAAATGACTTATTAAAAGTATTCTCCGAACTATTTAAAGGTGATTGGGAAGGATTATGGGAAGCAGTAGAAACATTATTTATCAACTTATGGGAAAACATAAAAGACTTATTTAAGCAAGCAGTTGATCTTATAATAGTCACTCTGCAAACATTTATTAATATGTATATCCAGGATTGGACTAACTTATGGAATACTGTAAAAGACTTTTTTGTTGAACTATGGGATGATATTAAAGAAAAATTTGCACAAGGCGTAAGAGATGTGGTGGCATCAGCAACACAGCTAGCAACAGATATAATTACTGCATTAAAAGACTTACCAAACAATGCCTTAAATATAGCAAACGACTTAATCCAGGGGCTTGCAAATGGAATTAAAAATGGCGCAAGTAAAGTGGTTCAAGCAGCAAAAGACATGGCGAGAAATGTTTGGAAGTCTATCACGGATGTATTCGATATGCATTCTCCTTCAAGGCTTGCGATTAGAGTATTCCAAAAGGATTTTGCTGAAGAAGGTATCGGCGCAGGTATTTTAAAAGGTATACCTAAAGTAGTTAGCGATACTAAAAAACTTGGTAACAGCATAATGGATGCCCTAGACACCGATATAGGTATTAGCACAAGTGTTGCAGGGAATGGAGTTGCAAAAGGAATGAGAGCGACTTCTGCCACTAGTGGGAACGTAACTTATAATATCAACATCAACAATCCTACAGTACGTAATGATAGTGATATTAAAAAGATAAGTCAAAGTATCTATAAAACCATATTTGCGAGCAATAGAGCAGAGGGGGTGATTTAATTGGCCGATATGAGACTGCATAAGTCGGGTGGATTTTCTTTTAATGGAGTAACTGTGAATAATACTAATGGCATTTACCTAGCAGAAGTAAACAGACCATATAAGCCAACGCTTACGCGATACGACATGATTGCTCCTAAAAGGCATGGAAGTATAAGCTATGCTAACAGATATGAGGATAAAATAATTAATGTGCAGATAGCAATTATAGCTAAAACGGTACAAGAACGTAGGCAAAAACAAAGAGAGTTAATCGCTCCTATGCTAGGTGCACAAGGGAAACTAATCTTTTTTGATGAACCTAATCTATTTTATTATGCAGAAATATTTGACGAGATTACAGAGGCAGAAGATGGACCATTCACTTACTTGAATATAACTTTTAAGTGTTCTCCTTTTAAATATGAGCTTTATGACGATTTGAGAGACTATACAGTAAACGAACTTACAATGATAGTAGACGAATTGGGAGTACTGGTAAATCGTGCATATTGGGATAATATTACATCAAGTACGATTAAGCAGATTGAAAACACTGGGAACTTTGAATCTTATCCAGTAATTGAATTGCAAGGCACAGCTACATTAGTGCAGATGCAGTTTGAAGATATACAGTTTAGTTTTAGTAACCTTAATAATGAGACTATATATATAGACAGCGAAAACATGATTGTGTATAAGATTGTAGGTGGTGATAAAGTTAGTGTGCTACCTCGATTTTATGGACCATTCCCAACTATCCCAGCGGGCGAAACAGACGTGATGATTAGTGGCACAAGCTTAAACGTAAATATTACAGTAGACTTTAAAAATACTTTTATTGTGTAGGAGGTGTGCTGATGCTTACAATACAAAATCAGGCAGGCACAATATTAGCCTACCTTAATAATTTGCAAGAGGCGACATTAAGAGAAGTACTAAACGGAGAATATACGATAAATTTTATCGCAAATATGGACCCGATTAAGACTGACTTTTTATATGACCCAGAAAACTTTATTGTATATGATAATGATTTATTTAGAGCAATCACAATCGAAGAATTGCACAACGAAGATGGTGTTCTTGCAGTTGCAGTATATGCGGAGCATGTATCGTATGATTTGATTGATACTGTATTTGAGAATTTTAATTATAATTATAAGAGAGCCCAAGAAGTTATGACTTTAGCACTTGCAGGAAGCGAATTTATTTTAAGAAATTGTGACATTGATGTAAACTTTAAAACAAACATACAATATGAAGAAGAATGCAACGCAAAGCAAATTACAATCGCTATAGCAAATAATTGGCGTGGCGAACTTAAGTATAATCGCTATTATATAGATTTACTACAAATGCGTGGCACTAATAGGGGTGTAGACTTTCGCTTTGGGAAGAATATGCAATCTATTAAGAGAATAATTAATCGGGCAGAAGATTCAATCGCCTATGAAGTGGAAGTAGTGCAAGGGGCAGAACTTGCAGAGCTTAGCTATTTTGAATTAGGCGATACTATACGTGTGATAGATGATGCACTTAAAGCTGATTATGAAGTCCGTATAGTTGAACTAGAAAAGGACCTTGTAAATGGGATGAATAGTAAGGTGGTGCTTGGCAGCGAGATTAAGGATTTAAGAAGTGGCTTTGCAAGTGTTAAACAAAAGGTTGAAAAAGCAGAAAAGCAAGCACAAGAAAGTATTGGTATTATAAGAAAAATTACTGATAATGTGGGCAATATCGTAATCGGGAAATTAGATGAAATACAAGGCACTAC
>Ga0208461_1003066_pt1 | contig 13044 bp, 11 predicted proteins | sample AD_JPNTR4_MetaG_FD_184448 | JGI IMG/M metagenome (GOLD analysis project Ga0208461, IMG submission 184448) | Active sludge microbial communities of municipal wastewater-treating anaerobic digesters from Japan - AD_JPNTR4_MetaG (SPAdes) (version 2) | ecosystem: Engineered > Bioreactor > Anaerobic... | reverse complement strand
ATCTCACACAAAGGCACAAAGGCCACAAAGGCTTCTTTTAAAACGGCATCCACCTTCGTGCCCTTCGTGGCTTCGTGTGAGAAACAACTTGTTTTTTATTGCTGGTGTTGGTTCGTAAGGCACTAATTCCTCCTGGAACACGATGTGGACTTGCTTGGGTGACATTATTTCTGATACTGTCATTTTCGTTCTGAGAGTACAAGGAGAGTTCCAGTCATGTCATGGTTTGAAAAGACGGCCGAAGCTCCGGCCCGCGTCCCGACAGAAGCGATTTGGGCGGTGTGCCCGTCCTGTAAGGCATACATCGCCAAGGAAGCGTGGCGAGCTGCCGACAAGGTATGCCCCCGTTGTAACTATCACGAGCGTTTGAACTGCCGCGAGCGCGTGGCGCTCCTGACGGATGCCGGCAGTTTCAAGGAGCTGAACGCTGAAGTCAGTTTCAACGATCCGCTGTCTTTCTCGGACTCGAGCGGCGCGTACGCGGACAAGGCCCGGGCCACGGTCGCCAAGACGGGGGTGGGGGAATCGATCCTGACCGGCACGGCCACCATTGAGAAGATCGCGGTGGTGCTGGGCGTCATGGACTTTAAGTTTCTGGGTGGCAGTCTCGGCAGCGGGACTGGCGAGCGTATCCGTCTGGCCGCCGAAAAGGCGATGGCCCTGAAGCGGCCGCTGATCATCGTGTCGGCCTCGGGCGGCGCGCGCATGCACGAGGGTATCGTCTCGCTGATGCAGATGGCCAAGACCTGTGCGGCGATCGCGCGCGTCAAAGAGGCGGGGCTGCCGTATATCTCGATCTTGACTGATCCCACGACCGGGGGCGTTTCGGCCAGTTATGCGATGGTGGGCGATCTCAACATCGCCGAGCCCAAGGCGCTGATCGGCTTTGCCGGACGGCGAGTGATCGAACAGACCATCAAGCAGAAACTGCCGGACGATTTCCAGACGGCCGAATACACGCTCGCGCACGGCTTCGTCGATCACATTGTGCCTCGCAGGGAGCTGAAGGCCTTTCTCGCGAAGGTTCTCCGTTACGCCGGGTATTGAGGCGGAAATCCTGTGCCCCCGAGTATTCAGTCCTGTTTTTACGGTGAGTGTTTATGGCTAAGAAAACTGAGAAGAAATTGACGGCGTGGGATATTGTGCAGATCGCGCGCCATGCGGAACGCCCCAACATCACGGATTACATCCGTTTGATGTGCGACGATTTTGTGGAGCTTCACGGTGACCGCCTGTTCGGCGATGACCGCGGCCTGATCGGCGGATTCGCCATGATCGGCGGCCGCAAAGTGATGCTGATCGGCCACCGAAAGGGACGCGGCGTGGAAGAGAATATCGAGGCCAATTTCGGCATGGCGAGTCCCGAGGGTTACCGGAAAGCGATGCGGCTGATGCGTCTTGCCGAGAAGTACGGTCTGCCGGTGGTCAGCCTCGTCGATACGCCGGGCGCTTATCCGGGCAGCGAGGCCGAGGCCCGCGGCCAGGCGGAGGCGATCGCGCACAACCTGGAGTTCATGGCCACGCTCAAAACCCCGATTGTCGTGGTGGTCACGGGTGAGGGCGGCAGCGGCGGTGCCTTGGGCATCGCGGTGGGTGACCGTATCCTCATGCTGCAGAACGCGGTGTACTCCGTGATTTCGCCAGAAGGCTGCGCCTCTATCCTTTGGCGCGACGGCGCCAAGGCGCCGCAGGCGGCTGAGGCCTTGAAGATCACGGCTGAGTCGCTGAAAGCACTGGGCATCATTGACGCCATCGTGCCGGAACCGGCTGGCGGCGCCCATACCGATCCCGCAGCAGCAGCGGCGGCGGTCAAGAAGGCGGTGCTTGCGAGCCTGAAAACCCTGTGCGAGATACCGCTGAAGACACTCGTGGCGCAGCGCTACGAGAAGTTCAGCGCGATGGGCCAGGCGTAACTCTTTTTCGGCTTAATCGGCTAGTCCGCCGGGCGGCGGCTAACCGATGACTTTCGCCATTGTCCATTGACACCGTCGCTTGCATGAGTTACCATGCAATCACTTTTTAAGAAATAAAAAGGGTGGGGGTTCCCCGCTCTTTTTTGTTGTGGAATCTTGAAGCGGAAGGCGGTGCGGTGATGAACAATGAATTGCTGTCGATTATCAGTTACTTGGAGCGTGATCGCGGGGTGAACCGGGAGATCATCATCCAGGCGATTGAGTCGGCGATTCAGCAGGCCGCCCGCAAGAGTCTGGATGTTTCGAGCGATCTGCGTGTGGAGATCGACCGTAAGACGTTGGCCATCAAGGCGTTCGACACCGTTGTGGTCTCGGATGAGGATAGTGGCGCGGGATATTTGTCGTTGCGGCGGGCACGCATGTTGAAACGGGACGTGCAGATCGGCGACACGTTGGATGTCGAGATTCCGCCCTCACATCTGGGGCGTATCGCCGCACAGACGGCGCGCCAGATGATCCTGCAGAAGATCCGAGAGGCGGAGCGCAAGAATGTGTACGACGAATATAAAGACCGTATCGGCGACATTGTCAGCGGCACGATCCGGCAGATCATCCATCGCGATCTGATTGTGGAACTGGGTAAGACGGAAGCCATCCTGCCGGCCAAGGAGCGCCTCCCCAACGAGGAATACAATGTCGGCGAGCGTATCCGTGCGTATGTGTACCGTGTCCAGTCGGGAGTGAACGGGCCGGCGGTGGTCCTGTCGCGCGCCTGCTCGGACTTTGTCAAAACCCTGTTCCGCCTCGAAGTCGCCGAGATCGCAGATGGTATCGTGGAGGTGATGGGGGTCGCGCGTGATCCGGGCTACCGTACGAAAATCGCCGTCAAAACGCTGGATGAAAAAGTCGATCCGGTGGGGGCTTGCGTCGGACTGCGTGGCGTGCGCGTGCGCAATATTGTGCGCGAGCTGAATGGCGAGAAGATCGACATCGTGCGTTGGAGTGAGGATATCAAGCAGTACGTGGCCCAGGCGCTGGCTCCGGCCAGGCTGGAGGGGGTCATGATCGATCCGGATGAGCCCCGCACGGTGCACGTGACCGTCGCGCCGGATCAGCTTTCACTGGCGATCGGCAAACGTGGCCAGAATGTCCGCCTCACATCGAAATTGACCGGCTGGCGCGTCAACATCCAGAAGAGCGGCGAGGAAGTGTCGTTCGAAGAGCAGCGCGAAACCGCGGTCAAAGAGTTGGCCGAGGTGCTGGACATCAGCGAGGAGACCGCTTCCACCTTGGTGGCGAATGGCTTCCTGACGACCGATGGCATCATTGATGCCGAGATTCCCTACCTGCAGGAAGTGACGGGACTCGACGAGGAGACCGTGCGCAAGATCTGGGCGGCTGCCCAGAACGCGAGCGGTGTGGACGAAGCGGGAGAGTAAGAGGGTATGATGAGAGTATGTGAACTTGCGAAAAAGATGAGGACTTCCAGCCTGGAGGTTCTCAGGCAGGCCGATGCGTTGGAGATCGAGGCCTATTCGCCGCTTTCCCCGCTCGACACGGCGGATGCATCGCGTCTTCAGGAAGTGTTCGCAAAACGGAGTGCGGACGAGGTTGAGGCGGCCAACAAGGCGCGTGCCGCTTGGTACCAGGAGAAACGCGCCGCCGCTGCGACACGTCGTGCCGCGCAACTTCAGACCGAACGTGCGGTTTTGGAGGCCAACCGCGCCCGTGCGCTGGAGATGGACGCGAAAGTTCACGGTCGTGCCCCGGAAGCTGTGCCCGCAACCGCCCCAGCGCCGGCTGAGGCGCAAGCGGAAAGTGCGGCGACAGCCGCAACCCCGGTTGCTGCGCCGACTTCGGATGTTGCCGCTCCGGCGGCCCCGAGTGTCGGGGTTGCCCCCCCCGCACCGGCCGCGACACCCGCACCTGCGGCGGCATCTGCACCGGCACCGTCCGCGCCGGCGTCCAAGCCCGTCGAAAAGAAGGCGCCGGCGCCGGTTCCTCCGTCCGCGCCCACGGCGGCGCCTAAGGCCGCTGACCATGCCGCCAAGCCTGCCGCCAAGCCGAAACCGATCCGTTATGTCGACGATGAGCTTGAGCCTGAAGAGCAAATCGCCGCCGCGTTCATCGGACGGATCGCCAAAGATCCGGTTCGCGAGCCGCCCAAAGCGACCCGGACGCAGGTGCAGAAGAGCGGACGGGAGAAAGATTCCGGCCGCGTTGTGGCGCGCGGCGCTCAGCAGCACGGTGCGCGTCCCGGCGTTCCGACGCCGCGACCCGGCGTGCGCACGGTGCCGCAGGAGCAGACGATTTCACCGGACCGCGTGATCCCGCTGCGCGGTGCGGTTGTCGTGAAGGACTTGGCCGAAAAGCTGGGTCTCCGGCCTAACCGCCTGATCGCCGATCTGATGCAGTTGAACATCCTGGCCTCGATCAACCAGCGCGTGGAGTTGGATGTCGCGCAGAAGATCGCGGACAAATACGGGTTCAAGATCGAGATTGAACGCGCCAAGCGTTCCACGGAACGCCGGCCGGTCCTGCGCAGCGAGGATGCGGATGACGCTATTCCGGAAGACAAGCCGGAAGAGCTGTTGCCGCGTCCGCCGGTGGTGACCTTCCTGGGCCACGTCGACCACGGCAAAACATCGCTGATGGATCGTATCCGCAACACCCATGTGGTGAAAGGCGAAGCCGGCGGCATCACGCAGCACATCGGCGCCTACACCGTGGAGATCAACGGACGCAAGATCACCTTCCTGGATACACCGGGCCATGCGGCCTTCTCGGCTATGCGCGCCCGCGGCGCCATGCTCACCGACATTGCGGTGATCATCATCGCGGCCGATGACGGCATCATGCCGCAGACGCGCGAAGCGATCAAGGCGGCGCAGCAGGCCGGCGTGCAGATCATGGTGGCCATCAACAAGTGCGACCTGCCGGCGGCCAAGCCGGATCGCGTCCGCCAGATGTTGCAGGGCGAAGGATTGACCCCTGAAGAGTGGGGGGGCGATATCGTTTGTTCCGAGGTGTCCGCCATGACCGGCAAGGGGATCGACCACCTGCTGGAGATGATTCTGCTCCAGGCCGACATGTTGGAGCTGACCGCCAACCCGAACCGCCGCGCCGACGGCTATGTGGTCGAGGCGCAGCTTGAACAGGGGCTCGGGCCGACGGCCACGCTGCTGATCATGGGCGGTACGCTGAATGTCGGCGATGTGCTGCTGTGCGGCGAACACTTCGGGCGCATCCGTGGCCTGATGGATGATCGCGGCCGGCGCGTCAAATCGGCAGCGCCCGCGACGGCGGTCAAGTGCATGGGCCTTTCCGGCGTGCCGGAAGCCGGTGCGCCGTTCCGCGTGATGCTGAATGAGAAGCGCGCCCGCGAACTGGCCGAGAAAGCGGCTGAAGAGCGCAAGCAGGCGCAGCTCTCCAGCACCAAGGCGACCTCGCTGGACGCCCTGATGAATCAGATCAAGGATAATCAGCGGCGCGAGCTGGCCTTGATCGTGAAGGCGGATACCCAGGGATCCTCTGAGGCGATCTGCGAAGCCCTTCGGGAAATCAAGAGCGAGAAGGTCTCGCTCAACATCATTCACGAGGCGATCGGCAATGTCTCGGCTACGGACGTCAACAAGGCCGCCGCCGGACAGGCTTTGATCGTCGGCTTCAACGTGGGGTGCGATGCCGGTGTGCAGCAGCAGGCGCGTCATGATGGCGTGCGTATCAGCACGTACCGCATCATTTACGAGTTGCTCGACTTCGTGAAGCAGCGCATGCTGGACCTGCTGCCGCCCGAATACAAGGAAGTGGTCAAGGGGCATGCCGAGATCCGCGCGATCTTCGATATCGGCAAGACCGGCCGCGTGGCGGGCTGCCAGATGCTGGACGGCGTGATCCGCGCGGATGCGATGTTCCGGATTTTCCGCGGCAAGGAAAAAATCTGGGAAGGCAAGCTCGCTGCGCTCAAGCATTTCCAGAACGATGTGACAGAAATTACGGGTTCGCAGGAGTGCGGCATTTTGTTCAGCGGGTTCGAAGGGTTCCAGACCGGCGATACGGTCGAGTGCTATGCGCTGGAAGAACTGCCGCGGACCCTGTAGCCGTTTTCCGCGGCCTGACAAGGAGCTGATATGGCTATCGACCGTCTTGAGCGCGTGAACGCGCTGTTGCGGCGCGAGATCGGCGAGGCACTGTACAAGGTCTTCGCCAGTGACCCGATCGATCTCGGCGCCATCACGGTGACGCAGGTCGTGACGGCGCGCAATCTGCGCGACGCCACGGTCAGCGTCTCGATCTTCGGCCATGAACGCGAGCGCACGGCGATCGTCCGCAAACTGGCCGGCAAAGCGCGCGAGCTGCAGGCGATTATCAATCGCGACCTGACGCTCAAATACACGCCGCGCCTGCGCTTTCGGCTCGACACCTCTGTCGAAAAAGGGGATCACGTCTTGGCGGTGCTCAACCGGCTCGATGTTCCCCAGGCGGATGATTCTGATACACTGACCGAACCCGAAGGGTGACGTGCCGTGTGTGCAGCAAGTCTCATTCTGGCCCCTTTTCAGACAACGGACGACACGGAGGCGGACGACACGGAGGTCGTCCCTCCATCATTGTGCTAGACCATGACTGCTTTTTCACCTACTCAGACTTTTCTGGATGGCGTGCTGCTGGTAGACAAACCGGCCGGCCCGACCTCGCACGATGTGGTTCACCGCATCCGCAAGACATTCCTCATCGACAAGGTCGGACACGGCGGCACCCTTGATCCCAACGCCACCGGGTTACTGGTGATCCTGCTCGGTAAGGCTACCAAGCTGTCGGATCGCATCATGGGCGGCGACAAAGCCTATACCGGCGAGATGCGTCTTGGGCGCACGACCTCCACCCAGGACTGCGACGGCGAGACGCTGGAGGAGAAACCTTGGGAGGCGGTGACGCGCGAGCAGGTTGAGGCGCAGATGGCCGCGCTCACGGGCGATCTTTTTCAGACGCCGCCGATGGTGTCGGCGATCAAGGTCGACGGCGTGCCGCTTTACAAACTGGCGCGTAAAGGCCAGGAGGTCGAGCGTAAGCCGCGTTTCGTCCACATCTACCGGATGACGCTGACGGCCTGGGCACCGCCTCTCGTGACGTTTGACGTGCTCTGCACCAAAGGCACTTACGTACGCACGCTGGCCCACGACATGGGGCAGGCACTCGGGTGCGGGGCCTGCCTGGATGCGTTGCGGCGCACGGCGTCCGGCGCGTTTCATGTTCAAGACGCACTGCCGCTTGATGAGATTCTTGCGTTGACGCCTGACCAACTTGCGGCGCGTGTGATTCCGCTGGTGCGGGTTGCACGTACTTTCGTGCCATGAAGATCCTTTCACAACCCGCGCAGTTCCGCAAGATCCCAGGGCCGCTGGTTCTGGCCGCCGGGTTCTTCGACGGCGTTCATCGTGGGCACCAATGTGTTCTGTCCGCTGCACTTGAACGCGCGCGCGAACTGGACGGCCAGGCTTGGGTGCTCACCTTTGACCGTCACCCGCTGGCGGTGCTCGCACCCTCAAAATGTCCGCCCCTGCTCAGCACCTTGGAAGAGCGGTTGGGGCTGTTGGAGCAGAGCGGGGTCGACGGCGTGCTGCTGCTTGAATTCACGCGGCAACTGGCCATACAGGAGCCCGAGACCTTCATCCGCTGGCTGTGCGGGCGTCCGCGTGTCCCGTTGCAGACCGGGAAACAGGGCGATACGGCCAAGCTCAGCGAGATCCGCTGCGGACACAACTGGCGTTTCGGACGGCGTGCGGCCGGTACGCCCGAGCTATTGGCACAGTTCGGTAAACTGTATGGGTTCCGTGTGGTGATCGTGCCGTATGCCGAGTATCAGGGCATGGAGATTTCCAGCACGCGTATCCGGTTTGCCGTGCGCGAGGGTCGGCTGGCGGATGCGGCGGCCATGCTCGGTCGGCCCTACTCGGTGCGCGGTGCCGTGATCCGCGGACGCGGTGTGGGGCACACGCTGGATGTCGCCACCGCCAACCTGCAGCCGGAAACCGAGGTGCTGCCGCCGAACGGCGTCTATGCGGTACATGTGCAGGTACAGGGGCGGACCTACAACGGCGTCTCCAATCTGGGCGTTCACCCGACCTTCACGGACATGATACCGGACCGTGCGTTGCTGGAGACGCATCTGCTGGATTTCGAGGGCGACCTCTACGGTCAATCCATCGAGGTCGCTTTCCTCGCACGTTTGCGTGAGGAGCGCACTTTCGCGTCGCCCGAGGCGCTCGCGCGCCAGATCGCGGAAGATGTCCGGCTGGCGGCGCGCTATTTTTGACGCCCGCCATGTAAAGAAACGGCTTTTTTCGCCCATAGTCCATAGATGACTGATGGTTGTGAAAATATGGAACTCCGTGAGCATACGGCTTTGACGCCTGTTTTCGTGCGGGCGTTGACCGATGCGCAGTTCACACTCTATTCGTTTATTTGCATGCTGGTCGGCAACCGGCACGCGGCCGATGATATTTTGCAGGACACCAACGTGATCCTCATGGAGCACGCCGGTGAGTATGACGCCAAACGGGCTTTCATGCCCTGGGCCAAAGCGTTCGCGTACAACAGGGTCAGAACCTATCTCAAAAAAGAGTCGCGATGCCCGCTGGTGTTCGACGAGGAGCTGGTGACGGCGCTCGCTGAACAGATTCCCGCCGAAACCGGCGAGCAATCGGGACGGGAACTGCTGGAATACCTGGACGACTGCCTGAAACAGTTGACACCGGATCAGCGGACTCTGATTCAGTCGCACTATTATCGCAGCGAAAAGGTGGCGACTTTGGCGGAGCGGCTGAAGCGGACAGAGATCTCGGTATACGTCCAGATCCATCGGATTCGCCGTTTGCTGGGGGCGTGTGTCGAAGCGAAAATGCAGGCGGCAGGCACCGCGGGAGGTGAAGCGTGAACCACCCGGACGCCTATTTTGAAGAACTGATGTCCAAGGTGGTCGACGAGCTTGCCACCGAGGAAGAGTTCGCGACCTTCGAAGAGATTCTGTTGCGTGATGCCGAGTTGAGGCGGCGGTATCTCCAGTACATGCGGGCTCATGCCTTGCTAAACTGCAGGTTCAAAGGGCAGACAGCCGGCATGCGCCTGTTGACGCATGACGAACCGGTCGGCCGCACGGGTAACACGCGAACGGCCACCGCGAAAAGCCGTCCCTACCCGCTGAACGTGCGGACGGCCGCTCCCATCGCCCAACTCAAAAAGCCTTGGTGGGGTTTTTCGGTCGGCTTGAAGACCGCTGCGGCTGCAGCCGTGCTGTTCGGCGCGGGGCTTTGGATGGCGCGCGTTCAGCGTCCGTCTTCTGTTGCCACGTCCGTTGTACCCCCCGCTCCGGTCACGGTGCTCCGCCATACGAATGCGAGTGACCTGGAACTGCCGTCGACGCTGCCGGGAACCGTGCGGCTGGTGTCCGGCGCGGCGACGGCGCGGCTGCCGTCCGGCGTGGAGCTGAGTCTGCTGGGGCCGCTCGAGCTGGAGGTGCGCGACGCGATGCAGGTGCGGCTCGTGTCCGGCCGCCTGCTGGCCGACGTGCCGCCGCACGCCGCCGGCTTCACCGTCCTGACGGATGAGCTGGAGCTGTGGGACCTCGGCACGGTCTTCGGCGTGACGGTCTCCAACGGCGTGTCGGACGTCTTCGTGTTCCAGGGCAGCGTGCAGGTGAACGAGAGCGCCGGCGAAGCGGTGGATCTGTGCGAGGCGGGCCAGGGCGTGCGGGCGGCCGCCGGAAAGCGGCCCTGCAAGTTCGCGGCGGACTTTCCCGAGGCCGCCGCGCAGTACCGTCCGGTCGCGGGGCGCCAGAAGGCACTGCGCGACCCGGCCGCGGCGCTGGCGGCGGCCGGCCGCGTCGCCGCGCTCTGGGGCGAGCGCTGGCTGCCGCAGGTGGTGCCGCCGCCCCCGCCGCCCGTGCCGGGCCTGGTGGGAAGAGGTGATAAGGACGCGGAGGCGGGCCGTTACATCACTGGAGGGCAGCCTTCCCCGAGCGTCGGGGGTCGAGCGTCGAGTGTCCAAGAACTTTCACAAACAACGGCGGCCGCGCGGCCACCGCAACAGGAGGAGAGCGAAATGAGAAACATGACCAACACAGCGGCGGCCCTGGCGGCGGCCGTGACGATGGGCGCGGGCGCGGCGTGGGCCGTGCCGGCGGTAAGCAACGTGCAGATGACGCAGCGCGCGGGCTCGCGCGTCGTGGACATCACCTACGACCTCGCGGGAGAGGCCGCGATCGTCACGCTCGGCATCGAGACCAACGGCGCGGCGATCCCCGACTCGGCGGTGACGCGCCTCTCGGGCGACGTCTCGGTGGTGATCCAGCCCGGCACGGGCCGTCACATCGTCTGGAACGCGGGCGCGGACTGGCCGGAGAACGTGACGGAGACCGCCAAGGCGCGCGTGACCGCGTGGTCCGTGGACGCGCCGCCGCTCTACTGCGCAATCGATGTCACGGCGGGGCATGCCGCTTCGAGTTATCCAACCTATTACTATCCCAGTGCGGAGGGGGTGCCCGGCGGGGTGACCAATGATCTATACAAAACCTATTGCATTCTCATGCGACGGATTGACCCGACAGGCGGCGATGGATTTCGCATGGGTTCGCCTGTTGGAGAGAAGGATCGCAAAAGCGATGAAGATCAGGTTGTAGTAGTATTGACCAACAGTTATTACATTGGTGTATACGAAATCACGCAGTGTCAATGGGCCAAGGTCACGGGGGCATGGCCTTCAGGTTTCACCAATCTCCAATACAGGCTTACCCGACCTGCACAGAATATATCATATTATCATATTCGCGAAGATCCCTCCAATAAGGATGACCCAAATGTCAATTGGCCGTTGAACGACGTAGTCAATGAAAATTCCTTTATTGGAAAAATTAGTATCAAAACCGGTTTGGCAGGCTTTGATCTGCCGACCGAGGCACAGTGGGAATATGCCTGCCGCGCCGGTACTTTGGGCGTGTTTTACGACGGCACGATCAACATCGCCAACATTAATTCCGACGCCAACCTGAATCTGCTGGCTCGTTATAGATACAATAATGGCTATATTGATAATGATAATGGCCCCACGGCCCCTTCAATTCTTTGTACGACGGAAAATGGAACCGCGGCGGTAGGATCTTATCTGCCGAACGCCTGGGGCCTGTACGACATGCACGGCAATGTGTGGGAATGGTGTCTGGACTGGTATGCAGACCAATTGCCAGGAGGAATCAATCCTGCAGGAAGTGAAACTGGAGACAAACGCGTGCGTAGAGGTGGCAGTTATTCCGCACAGGCTTCGTATTGCCGTTCGGCATATCGTCCTTCGGATATTCCCAATACCGTTAATGGTTCAGGCGGCTTTCGTATCGTGAGGAATTTGCCGTAGGCGGCGATTCCGAATGAAAACTTTTCGCCATTGCCTATGAAATCCTTGCGCATGATTTTGGCATAGGCCACTATCATGCGCTTTTTTTGGGACTCGTTCCGCCGGTGGGGTATTCGTAACATGCATGAAATCATCGCATCATCCAGCCGCAGGGGATTTATGTTTGGGATGGGCGCCGCCGCACTTGGCCTCTCGTCGCGGACACTGCTTGCACATGATTCCACCGCGCCTATCGTCACTTTCGGAATGATCACGGATTGTCACTACGCCGATATTCCTGCCAGTGGCAACCGATATTATCGCGAGTCAGAGGCGTGCCTGGCGGAATGTGTCGCCGTCATGAACGCGGCCAATGTCGACTTTCTGATTGAACTGGGCGATTTCAAGGACCTTGGCGCCTCAGTGAAAGAGACGTTCGGATTTCTGAGCAGAATTGAACAGGTTTTTGCCGGCTTTGCTGGACCACGTTACCATGTGCTTGGCAATCACGATATGGATTGTATCACCAAAGAGCAGTTTATGAGCGCCATCGAGAATACAGGCGTTGAGGCCGCACGCCCCTATTACTCGTTTGACCTGAATGGTGTGCATTTCGTGGTGCTGGACGCCAATTACCGCGAAGATGGTTCCGATAATTTCGAAGGTCATAAGAACTGGACACTGGCTTACGTGCCGCCCCCCGAGTTACAGTGGCTGCAGGAGGATCTTGTCGCTGCAGCGCCGCGCCCTGTGATTGTCTTCATCCACCAACTGCTGGATGCTGACGTGGGCAGCTATTATGTCAAAAACGCGGCGGAGGTACGGCAGGTCTTGGAATCATGTGGACGTGTACGGGCTGTTTTTCAGGGACATTATCACGCTGGAGCGTATCGGTATCGCCGCGGGATCCATTATTGCACATTGAAGTCGGTAATCGAAGGCTCAGGTCCTGAAAACAATGCATTTGCGGTTGTCAGGCTATATGGCGACGGCCGGATTGTGATGCAAGGATATCGGCGTGAAGTTAACAGAACTCTGATCGGGATGGTGAGCGGCAACGGGGTGGCTGATCCGGTTTCCGCAGTGTCGTCGCAGATAAAAGTGGACACCCGTTCGCATCACTTGTTGACGAACCCTCAACATGAGAGGCTTGACACGCGCAGCCATACGACCGACTGGTCGGTGGCACGGCGGCTCAACACCAGGAAGATCGTCGGCACGGCGATCATCATCCGGTGAAAAACGCGGGATGGTTTTAGGTCTCTGGTTTCGGGTTCCGGGGTTCGTATGTCCAACGCGGAGGTGCGCTGAGCGGCGGTGTCACCGTGGGGCATAAGGGGACAGGGGGGCTGAGGCACGAAGGCGGAACATTCGCCGGACGGTGCCCGGGCTTGTGAATAGCGCGTGCGCAACGTTCACCCGCATCGCGGCGGCTGGAAATGATTTTCATGGCGGTTTTTATGCGAGCGACCATGAGGACATCCCGTCCGGCCTGCCTGAAGATAGCAGGGTATTCGGCGTGTGGCGGCTAGGGTTGTATGGCAGGGCGTTTTTATTTGAACTGGGCTCGCGCGTTGTTTATCAGGGAAACACTTCGGGGTAGACGGTGTCAGCGGGCACTCAAAACCAGCCACTTATGGGCAGATCAAAACCAGCCAGTAATTGTGAAGATTGATATCATGATCGGGGGTCAGTTGTCCACGCCGGTTTTTTCGGTTGCACGGTCTTTGAGCCGGTAGCTGCGGCC
>Ga0208461_1003065_pt1 | contig 13044 bp, 11 predicted proteins | sample AD_JPNTR4_MetaG_FD_184448 | JGI IMG/M metagenome (GOLD analysis project Ga0208461, IMG submission 184448) | Active sludge microbial communities of municipal wastewater-treating anaerobic digesters from Japan - AD_JPNTR4_MetaG (SPAdes) (version 2) | ecosystem: Engineered > Bioreactor > Anaerobic... | reverse complement strand
TATGAGGTACTCAAGCGGACCGAATTCGTGGTCAGTGAACATTACGAAGAAATAGAACCGGTATTACCAGAACATATTACCTTTATTCATTCAGAAGAAGCCCTGCGCCGCTATCCAAAACTAAGCCCCCAGGAGCGGGAACGGGAACTGGCCCGGGAATATGGGGCCATATTTATTATTGGTATTGGGGGAAAACTTTCCGACGGCACCATACATGGAGGCCGGGCACCGGACTATGACGACTGGACCACCAAAGCCGAAGATGGCACCATAGGTCTTAATGGAGACATCATAGTCTGGGATCCGGTCCGGCAGGACTCACTGGAACTTTCTTCTATGGGTATCCGGGTTGATGCGGAAAGCCTGAAGCGGCAGCTGGCCCTCACTAATACAGAGGACCGGGCACAACTGTATTGGCACAAACGGCTCTTAGCGGGAGAATTCCCCCAGACAATAGGCGGCGGTATCGGCCAGTCCCGGCTTTGCATGTTCTTTTTAAGAAAGGCCCATATTGGGGAAGTTCAGGCTTCGGTGTGGCCGGAAGAAACCCTGGAGCTCTGTAGGAAACAGGGTGTACACCTGATGTAATTAAAAAGGCTGGCCCTTTGTTTAGTGGCCAGCCTTTTTTTAATCCCCCAGATTAGGCAACGTAACTTTCCAGATACTGCTTGCGGGCAGGATGCTGAAGCCGTTTTAAGGCCTTCTTTTCAATCTGACGGATCCGCTCCTTGGTCAGATGGAACCGGTCTCCAATCTCTTTAAGCGACATGGGAGCATTGCCATTCAAACCAAAGCGGTAGCGGATAATTTCTGCTTCCTTTTCGGAAAGCGTTTCGAGAACCGCATCAATATCTTCACGGAGGGCAGATTCAATAGCCGCATCTTCCGGAGCCTTATAGGTGGTATCTTCCAGGAAATCCCCAAGGATGGATGAATCCTTTTCGGTATACACGGGGCTTTCCAGGGAAACAAGTTCCCGGCTTATATTAATCAGGTCCGCCACGTGGGAAGGCTCCATATCAAGCAGGCGGGCAACTTCATTTATTTCTGCATCACTGGTTGCACCACCCTGTAATACCTTACGGGCCTTTTCAATCTGTACCAGTTCATTTGCCCGATTCAGGGGCAGCCGGATCATCCGGGATTTTTCACAGATAGCCTTTAAAATAGCCTGCCTGATCCACCAGACCGCATAGGAAATAAAGTGGTACCCCTTATCTACATCATACCGTTCGATTGCATTGAGGAGACCAATATTCCCTTCACTGATAAGATCAGAAAGAGAAAGCCCCTGGTTCTGGTATTTTTTTGCTACATTCACCACAAAACGCAGATTTGCCGCAGCCAGTTTGTCCCTTGCAGCCTTATCACCTTTGGCTGCTGCTCGGGCAATGGTGTCTTCCTCTTCTCTGGTTAAGAGCGGAATCTTATTGATTTCTTTAAGATATATGGAAAGAACATTTTCATCGTTCATAACTTCTTTTTTTGCCGGCTTAGATTTAATCATTTTTTTTGTTGCGTTCATGATGTACCTCCTGAATAGGTACATATAATTAGCAATATCTGTGCCAACTAACAAAATTCGGAGCGCTCACATTAATACATTTTTATTTTAATATAATATAATGATTTAAAAATCTTTCTTTTTGTGCGCTTTTGGGTTATTTTTCTACTATTTGTTATTGTTTTCAAAATATTGTGTCTAAATGATACAGGCACTAAAAAAACTGGAAATTATGGTTCCAAATGACCCACATTACCCCTGCAGTTCTACACAGGAATAGATTCTGCCACAACATTGCCGATAGGGTAAACCGGATCCGCAGGGACAGGGATCATCACCACTCAGACGGGGAGAAGCACCGGAGTTTTTTCTTCTAAAATTACCCATAATCGGTTCACGCTCATCCTGTAATACATCCTCTGCATACAGATAGGGAAAATCGAGCTTAGCCTTTTTAAATAAGGCGATTTTTTCTGAACAGGAAAGAGCATACAGTATGCAGGACTTGGAAATCAATTTCCACGCATCGTCGATAACCGCATAAACCACATCCCGTTCCGCATCTGAACAGAACCTTCCTGAACCACGTTTACTTAAATACCGATACACCTGCAGGGACTGAAAGGCCCGGTAATCATCCAGTTGAGGATTGCCGCTTTTCCGCATACCATAATCGTTAATCCAGCGGGAGGAGAGCTCAGCCAGAGGACCGGAACGAACTAGTTTTCTTGCATTTACCCAGCTTTTAGCAGCAAGACCAGGCTGTCCCGACCTATCAAGAGCTATACCGAGGTTAAATAATATATGGGCCATCTCTTTGTAGGCGGTTACGGGGCAATACTGCAATGCAAGACGGAATTCCCGGATCGCAACAGTAGTTTTATGTTTAGCCAGGGCTTTTCTTCCCCGGCTGAAAGGTCCATACCAGTTATTCATAAGCATCACTTATGTAAAATACCAATATTTTATAAAATAAGCAAATTTCTGAGGTTTGTGCTTTTGAACGATTTTTGTTGACCTTTGCAGGTACTTTTCCGTATATTTAAACCGTAATATCCATTACTACAATATTATCTGTACCTCAGGAGGAATTATATGACTGTAAAACCCTTAGACGACCGCGTCATGGTAAAACTAGAAAAGACCGAATCCAAAACTGCAGGGGGAATCATTATCCCCGACACCGCCCAGGAAAAGACCCAGACCGGTATTGTTACCGCCATTGGTGACAACAAGGATATCATAAAAGTATCCGTAGGGCAGAAGGTCATGTATGACAAATACGCCGGGACCCAGATTAAGGTGGATGGTGTTGAATACCTGATTCTTAAAATGTCCGATATTATTGCAATCATCGAATAATTTTTTATATTGATGAGCTTGCGGCTGTCCTTATGGGGCAGCCTTTTTTATTTAAGCCGAAGCTCTTGTAAAACTCTGGGAGTTTTAAAAGAGCCACTTCAGTTATTTTTGGTTTCGTTCCAGTTTTTGCAAGGCAAAAGCGGCTGTTATGTTATCCGGATTAAGCTGCAGAGCATATTCATAGCTTCTTCGGGCATCCGATTCCCTGCCAAGGATCACATAACAGTTAGCTACCTGTTCATAAAGGCGGGATTCCACTAAGGAGTTATGGGCCAATGAGGCTGCAAGCTGGTAAAACTCAATTGCTTTGGTAATCCGGTAGGTTCTTTCATAGATCTTTGCAAGGTTAGCTGGAATGTACCATGCAGTCTTTGTATATGAAGCAAGCAGAGCTTCCGCTTCTGAAAGGCGCCCCTGTTCCATGACTATGAGGGCCTTATAAAGTAGAAGCGCTGGATTTTCAATATGGTTTTCTTGTGCCATGGTAAGTAACCGCCCTAATTCCTCTGTATTTCCTATTCGGTACAAATACCAGGCAGCCCAATGGTAGAGCCGTTCATCCCGGGGGAACCGGTTTAATAAAAACCAGAGAGAAGCCACCATAGGACCTGTACTTTGTTCTACCTCCTGGCGACGTATTGTTTCGAGTTGCAGGAGGGCATGTTGCTCAAATATTGGAGATTGTTTTAAATAAGATATTGCATCCATAGCGGGCAGGAGTCTGCTGTATTGCAAGATGGCATATTCATGCATGCGTTCCATGTCTAGCAACCGGGTAAAGTAGGCTCTTCGGTCGGAGGCAGTCTCAGCCATGGAACCTAGGTTATAGAGGACAAGACCTACATCGCTTCCTGAAAGGTCTCCATACAAGGACTCCCAAATAGATCGAGCACTCTGAACCTTTCCTGCTTTAAGATAGGAATCAGCTTCCTGTAATTTATAAGAAAGTCGCCCTTCACTTTCATAGAGAGAATGAAACAATCGGGCCGCTTCTTCAGGGGAACCAAAGTCATAGAGTAAATTTGCCAGAATCAGGGGCCCCTTCCCCGGTATACCATTGAGCTTATTACCCTCAGCCAGGGCTCCCTGCAGATTACCAGAAAGGGCAAAGGCAAGTACTTCATATGCAGGTAAGGGAACATAGGGTTGCAGTTCCTTTAAAAGCACCGGGCCATAGGTGAGCTTCGAAAAGCGTTCCGGGTTATCAGCCAGACGGGCCTTATGCAAGACAAGCATAAGAAGCGCCGCATTTTCTGCATTTATGAAGCGGGGCTCAATATGTTTGAGCAATTCCAGCTCTGAATCGGTTAACAGCCTGGGGACTTGTAGAAAACTGTCCAGTACCACCGTGAAAAGCTCAGGCCGTTCCGGAAATTTTTTGTACAGACCGGTGCTGACATAGTTATACAAATCAGTGAGCTGACTCTTAAGAACTTCAGTTCTGGCTCCTTCTGCAAGAGTCCGATACCGTTTTAAAAGTGACAGGGCTTCGCCGGAATTTATAACACTACGCTGTATTTCATCAAGATGTTGCAGTATTGCCTTTGGCTCTGAAAGTCCATCCCAGGATACAAGCTCCGAATCGATAGATTGAAAATCCTTTCCCTGTGGTTTGACCTGTGTTGGTAACTTTTTAACGATAAGGGTACACAGGGCAGCCAAAACTAACAGGCTGCCCAGAATAAGCATGAACCGAACGAAAGAACGGTTCAACCGGTTCATACCCCCGATCCGCCCTGCAGATCTTTTTTTATTGCGTCCAGCACCCCATTGATAAACCGGTATGAATCATCGGTGCCGTACTCTTTTGCAATATCAATAGCTTCATCAATCACAATAGAAGGGGGTATATCTTGCTGGTACTTCAGCGAATAAACGCTCATCCGCATGATTGCAAGGTCAACCCGGTTAAGCCGATCAAAGTTCCAGTTTTTAAGATGCCCCTTGATAAGCGTATCAATGGCCTCGATATTCTCAATGGTGCCGGCGATCAACAAACGGGCAAAAGTTGCAGTTCCCTCATCCAGGGCATCCCGCTTTTCAGTATCAAGCCAGGAAAAACTGACCAGGTCCTGCATATTTGCATGAGAAGCTTCCCAGGAGAACAATGCCTGGAAAGCCAGTATCCGTGCCTTTCTTCTTGATGCCATAGTTGTTAGTATGCAATCAGCTTATCAAAAATCTGGTACGACTTCCCGCCAGCCCTGAGTTCATCAACCAACTCTTTGCTTGCCTTATCAAAGGCGGCCTGCTGGTTCTGCTGGTACAAAAGATTGCCGATATAATCACGAACCGTTACCTTACTTCCCAGCTGGTAAATATCATCAAGCTCCAGATTTTTCTGGCTATAGGCTTCGGTTATCTTGATAATCTGATAACCCTTGGAATTTTCGATGAGCCGGGATACTTCACCCTGCTTTAATGAAAAAGCTACATTCATGAATTCCTGGCCAACGATACTCTGAGCCTCCGGGGTTTTCGGCAGATAGCCCCCATCACCGGCCTGATACCCAGCGGTGGCAGACTGACCTTTGAGGACCGCTTCATCAAACTTCGAAGGACTTGTTCCGATATCCTTTACTAGTTTATCTGCCAGTTCCTTAGCCTTTGCCTTAGCAGCGGCATCATTGCCATAGGGAACAAAAATCATGGAAAAACGGACCGTGTCCGGCCGTACGAGCTTTACCTTATTCAGTTCGTAGAAATTCTTAATCTCCGCATCGGAAGGCTTTTTAATAGAATTAAGAATATCCTGTTTTTTAGTCATCAGATATTTCTGGACCGTGGCAAGCCGCTTTAACTGATCCTTATAGGCAGCCAAATCCATACCGGTTTGCTGCTTAATTGCACTTTCAAACTCCGCATCGGTGGGCTGCCGGCCTAGGCTCTGGGCCATGGAAGCACGGGCCTGCTGAAGCTGCTGGTTAATTTCAGCATCGCTTACGGTGATCCTGTCCCGTTCAGCGGCCTGCAGGGCCAGCCGTTCGTTAATCATCACATCCAAAACCTGCTTCCGCTCATCCAGAGTCAGGGTCTTTCCGGTCTGGGCTTCGATCTTTTGAACCTCAGCCTTAAGCTGTTTAACCGTGATGGGTTCTGTTTTGGTTAGTTTTACCAGTGCAACGGACTGTAAATCGGTCTGGGCACTCACCAGGGCTGTTGCAGCAAGGGCAAACAGAATTGTTACAATACTTCGCTTCATACATATCCTTCTTTTATTAGAATAAATAAAACTGTATAAGGTTACGGTTCCCCTACTCCAGTACAGCCCGGATCCGTCGGACACCGGCCGAGGAGGATTGCTCCTTCTGTATCTTGAATGTTCCAAGCTTACCGGTCCTGTCCACATGGGGCCCACCGCATACTTCTTTGGAAAAGTCCCCTATAGTGTAGACCTTAACCTGGGATTCATACTTTTCACCAAAAAGGGCTATGGCACCGGCAGCTTTCGCATCCTCCAAGGACATGATCTCCATGGTTACCGGAAGATCCCGCTTAATTTGTTCGTTAACGATTGCTTCTACCCTGGCAATTTCTTCTGGGGTCATGGGAGCAGGATGGGAAAAGTCAAAACGCATCCGTTCTGCGGTAATGTTAGAGCCCTTCTGGGCTACATGATCCCCCAGGACAATACGGAGTGCCTTGTGGAGCAGGTGGGTCGCCGTATGATATTTAATGGCCTGCTCCCCATGGTCAGCAAGCCCGCCCTTAAAGACCTGCTCACTGCCAGCCCGGGAAAGTTCCTGGTGTTTCTTAAAGGCCTCATCAAATTCTTCACGATTTATGGTCATCCCATGTTCTGCGGCAAGTTCTTCCGTAAGTTCGATGGGGAACCCATAGGTATCGTAAAGCTTAAAGGCGAGCCGGCCAGAGATGATTTTTCGGGGATCCTTTAAAAGATTTGGCAACAGCTTTTCAAATTCATGTTCACCCTTCTGCAGGGTTTCCAGGAATTTTTGCTCTTCCTGCTGGAGTTCTTCCATTATTCTGCTGCGGTTTTCTGCCAGCTCCGGGTAGGGTGCGGCAAATTTTTCTACAACCGCTTCAGCAATTTCGGTGAGGAACAGCCGATCGATGCCCAGTTTCCGTCCATGGCGGACCGCCCGCCGTATAAGTCTGCGCAGAACATACCCAGCCCCCACGTTGGAGGGGCTTACAGCCTTGGGATCCCCAAGGATAAAGGTCGCAGCCCGTCCATGATCGCAGATGATCCTGACGGATTTATCCTTTTCTGCATCGCTGCCATAGGTATAGCCCGATATCCGTTCAACCGCAGCGATGAGGGGGGCAAATATTTCTGTGTCATACACAGATTTTTTACCATTCAGGATGGTTACGGTACGTTCAATACCCATCCCTGTATCTACACACTTGCGGGCCAGGGGCTCGTAGGTGCCCTCTGCAGTCTTGTTATACTGCATGAACACATCGTTCCATACTTCGAGCCACTTGCCGCACTTACAGCCGGGACCGCAGTCCGGACCGCATGAAGGCCGCCCTGTATCAATAAACATTTCCGTATCCGGACCGCAGGGACCGGTGGTTCCCGCAGGCCCCCACCAGTTATCTTCCCGGGGCAGGAAACGGATCCGTTCCTCCGGAATGCCAAGCCGTTTCCAGATAGCCGCAGATTCATCATCCCGGGGAATACCCTCTTCTCCTGCAAAGACAGTAACACCGATCTTTTCTATGGGAATACCAAGCCATTTTGGGTCCGTCAGGAACTCAAAACTCATGGTGATGGCCCCTTCCTTAAAATAGTCACCCAGGGACCAGTTGCCCAGCATTTCAAAGCAGGTAAGATGGCTGGGGTCGCCCACCGCATCAATATCGCCGGTGCGAATACACTTTTGATAATCCGTTAACCGTGTTCCCGCTGGATGGGGCTCACCCAACAAGTAGGGCACCAGGGGGTGCATACCCGCGGTGGTAAACAGAACCGTAGGATCATTATCAGGAATCAGGGATTTTCCCTGAATCTGGGCATGCCCCTTAGATTTAAAAAATTCGATATATTTCGATCTCAGTTCATTAGCATCCATGGTGAACCATAGTAGGGGACTGTTCGAGGCTAGTCAAGAGACCTGAAAGGGAACTATGATGAGGCTCTTGTTAACCAACAAATTAACAAGAACCTCTTTTACTATTACCGCTTCCCGGGATCGTAGATTTCACCGGCCGCCTTTGGACCGACAGCCTTGCCCGAGAAGAGTATCAGGGCAATTATCGTCAGCACATAGGGGAAAAGGTAAAAGAACTCCTGGGGCAAGCCTGCCATAAAGGGAATATCCTTCGCATAATAGGACAGGGCCTGCGAGAAGCCGAAGAAGAGACCCGCACCAAGAACTCCCCAGGGGCTCCATTTTCCGAAGATTAAGGAACCAAGGGCAATAAAACCCGTACCATGAATAGAAGTGAGTGTATATTGGATATCCTGAGTTAAGACCATCACCCCTCCAGCCAGACCTGCAAGCATCCCTGAAGCCATAACCCCCATATACCGCATCCTGTATACATTGATACCCATGGAAGCCGCGGCCTGAGGATGTTCACCACAGGCTCTGAGGCGCAACCCAAATGGGGTTTTATATACCAGGAACCAGGTGAGAAGCACCAGGAGCAAAGCCACATAGAAGGTTGGATACACATGGTCAAAGAGGGTTGGCCCAAGAATGGGAATATCCTTAAAGCCGGGGATACTTATTTTTGCAAGCCCTGTAGTAAAGGATTTTGTGCGCTGTTGATGAAATATTATCTGTGCGAGGTATACCGTAACGCCGCCGGCTAATATATTAAGAGCAGTGCCCGAAACGACCTGGTCAGCCTTAAAGTTTACCGAGGCTAAGGCATGGAGCAGGGAGAAAACAAGACCCGCTAAAATGCCGACCAGCATACCAATCCAGGGGGCCCAGCCGGGAAGCACCGGTTCCAAAATAACTGTAATGGTTGCAGCAGCGAAGCCGCCCACCATCATGATGCCTTCCAGGGCCACGTTTACAATCCCGGACCGTTCGCTGAATAACCCCCCTAAAGCCGCAATGATTATGGGAGCAGAGAACATTAATGCAATCGGGAACATATTGATAAGCAAATTCATTTTTTGCCTCCCATTTTAGCTGCCATTGCAGGGCCCTTTCTTTTATAGGCGGTAAAAAAGTCTAAGACAGCCTCTATACCAAGCTTCATGGCCACAAAGAGTACAATAGAAGCCTGAATAATAGAGGTGATCTCCAGGGGTATGCCCTGGGATTGCATGAGGGGCTGAGCAGCCTTGAGCATTCCGAACAAAAGACCAGAAAGGAAAACCCCCAGGGCATGGTTGCCGCCAACGAGAGCTACGGCGATACCATCCATACCATAGCCTTCAAAGGAAGGAAGCACACGCCCAAAGTTAAAGGTCCCCAGGGTAATAACCGCCCCGGCTAAACCTGCAAAGGCACCGGATATCATCATAGAGAAAACAATATTCTGTTCTACCTTCATCCCTGCATAGCGGGCCGCATCCTTGTTAAAACCGACAGCCCTGAGCCGATAGCCGAAGGTTGTTTTTTCTACCACAAACCAGAACACAATAACCGCGAGAATTACGGGAATAATGCCCCAATTAAGCCGTGAACCATTGGTGATACTGGCAAGAAAGTGGCTTTTTAAGGTAGCTGAGGGAGGAAATTCGGGGGTTTTAACCCGATCGACAGAACCAAACTGCAACAGGCACCAGTTTACAAAATACAGGGCAGTATAGTTCATCATGATAGAGACAACTACCTCATGTACATTAAAGCGGGCTTTAAGAAGTCCTGGAATAGATGCCCAGAGCGCACCAGCCGCCATGGCAGCTAAAATGCCAAGAATCGGATGGATAAATGGTGGCGCTTTTACCAGCAATGCGACAGCCACAGCCGCCAGGGATCCCACCATAAGCTGCCCCTCAGCCCCTATGTTAAACAAGCCGGTGCGGAAGGCAAAAGCCACCGCAAGCCCCGTCAAGGTAATAGGAAGGGCCTGGAGAATAAACTCTCCCACGTATCGCATATTCAGATCCGCACGGCCGGAAAAATCAATTCCGGTCATAGTACGACCAAGGGCGAGAAACATAGCCCCTGGGGATTTTCCGGTTACAATGATGACTATTGAGCCAAGTACAAAGCCCAAAAGGACCGCAATAAGTGGTACAATAAGTTGGAGCCGTTTATTGCTTTTCACGTTTACACCGCCTTTTTCACCGAGCCGGCCATATAAAGCCCAAGTTCGTTTTCATTCGTCTTTGCTGCATCCACCTCAGCGACGATTTCACCATTAAAGATAACCGCAATCCTGTCGGAAAGATCCAGGATTTCATCCAATTCGAGGGAGACCAGAAGAATAGCCTTACCCTTATCCCGTTCTTCCACGATCCGCTGGTGAATATATTCAATGGCACCCACATCGAGCCCCCGGGTCGGCTGGGCTACAATAAGAACCTCAGGGGACCGATCTATTTCCCGGGCAACTATAGCCTTTTGCTGATTACCGCCTGAAAGACTGCGGGATGGAGTTGAAGGCCCTTCGCCGGAACGAACATCAAATTCCTTAATAAGCCGCTCCGCATTGGATCGGATAGAACCATAGTCCAGAATACCAAATTTAGAGAATGGGCGTTTCTGAAAATTATGGACCACCATATTTTCATCGAGCCGGAAATCCAGCACCAGTCCATGACGATGCCGGTCCTCCGGGATATGGCCAAGCCCTGCTTCCAATCGGTCCTTAACCGGCAGGTGGGTTATGTCTTTGCCATCAAGGAGTATTTTACCTCCCTCTACCGGAGCAAGTCCTGTGAGGGCATACACCAGTTCGGTTTGACCGTTTCCATCGATTCCACAGAGGCCAAGGATTTCGCCCCGGCGAACCTTAAGGGAAACACCCTTTACACCGAGAACTCCCTTGGAGTTTTTCACCTTTAGGTCCTGAATTTCCAGGAGCACCTCACCGGGGAGTGCTGGTTTTTTATTTACCGAGAAACTGACAGCCCGGCCAACCATCATTTCTGCAAGCTTTTCCTCTGTAGCATCCTTAACAGGTACAGTTCCTACCAGGCGGCCCCGCCGGAGTACAGTACATACATCCGCTACGGCCTTAATTTCCTTAAGTTTATGGGTAATTAAAAGCACCGTCTTTCCCTCTGCGGTCAGTCGGCGCATAATCTCCATAAGTTCATTAATTTCCTGCGGAGTGAGGACTGCGGTGGGTTCATCAAAGATGAGTATATCCGCATTCCGATAGAGCATTTTTAAAATTTCCACCCGTTGCTGCATGCCAACGGTTATATCTTCGATTTTAGCTTTCGGGTCTACTTCAAGTCCATACCGTTTAGAAATTTCTGCAACCCGTTTTTCTGCACTGGCAATATCAATGAGGGGGCCTTTCCGCGGTTCCAGGCCCAACACTATATTTTCGGCAACCGTAAAATTATGTACCAGCTTAAAATGCTGGTGCACCATACCAATTCCTAATTCGTTAGCCACATTTGGATTGGTAATGTTAACCTCTTTGCCCCGGACTTTGATAATCCCGGAATCGGGCTGGTAAAGCCCAAAAAGAATACTCATCAGGGTGGATTTACCCGCTCCATTTTCACCTAACAGCGCATGAATGGAGCCCTCTTCTACTTGGAGGGTAACATCATCGTTTGCACGGATACCCGGGAAGGTTTTTACAATATTCAGCATCTCGATGATATACGACATCGACTTCCCCTTAAAAAAAAGATCAGAAACACCCCCACCACACTCATGCGCTGGATCGGGGGCTCGAAGAATAAAACGGGGTGCCCTGGATGCAAAGCGTCCAGAACACCCCGATACAGGTCACGCTAGAGCACTATTACTTAGCAGGAGTTTCAGAAACCTTAAGCTCACCAGAGGCGATCTTGGCTTCGTATTCTTTTACCTTGGCAACAATGTCGTCAGAGAGGTTGGGGTTGGTTTCGGGGATACCGACACCCTTGTTAGCTACAGAGAATACCAGGGTCTGCCCGCCGGGGAACTTGCCTTCCATGGTCATCTTGGCCACATCGTGGGCAGCAACATCAACCCGTTTCATCATGGAGGTCAGAACTGCGGATTTCTTGTTGGCTTCGTCATAGATACCATCGGCATACTGATCCTTATCTACACCGATTGCCCAGCGAACATCACCCTTTACGGTCCGTTCCTTGGCTTCCTTAATCATACCATTGCCAGTGCCACCGGCAGCATGGAAGATAATATAAGCACCGGCATTGAACTGTTTCTGGGCAATAGCCTGGCCCTTATCGGGGGCGCCGAAGTCACCGGCATAGTCTACAAGGATTTTGCATTCCGGATAAACGGCCTTAACACCCTGCTCAAAACCAGCCTGGAATTTTTCGATAAGGGGGAACTGCATACCGCCGAGGAAGCCGACGATATTCTTGCCATCAGCCTTTGCTTTAAGACCGGCGGCCACACCAACGAGGAAGGAGCCCTCATGTTCTGCGAATACCGCGGAAGCTACATTGGGCTTAGCAACCACGGAATCGATGATGAGGTATTTGTTGTTCGGATACTTGTCAGCTACTTCGGCCATGGATTTTTCAAAGAGGAAGCCCGGTGCAGCGATCAGATCCAGTTTTTCATCAGAGAAGGTGGACAGGTTTGGAATATAGTCAGCTTCTGCCTTGGACTGCAGATACTTATAATCCCCTTCTTTAAGACCAGCTTCTTTTGCAAAACGGACAACCCCTTCCCAGGTGCCCTGATTAAAGGACTTGTCATCGATACCGCCGATATCAGTTACAAGACCAATACGGAAAGTAGGAGCAGGAGCTGCTGCGGGTTTCTTCTGTGCACAGGACACAAAAGCCATGGAAAACACAGCGAGGGTTGCGATGGTAGCAACAATTACACGTTTCATAGTTCCTCCTAATAAAACTTGTGCGGCCCTTAAGCCGGAAGAAAATTATACGCCCTTTTTAAGGGAGCGTCAAGAAAATTGTATACAATCAAGTATATACCAGGAATGACCAACTATTCCGGAAGTTCCGCCACAATGGCCACACCGGAAGAAGTTCCAATCCTGTCCGCACCGGCTTCGAGCATGGCAATTGCATCATGATAGGACCGGATACCCCCAGAAGCCTTTACCTTCATGGTTTCACCCACGGTTTTTCTCATCAATTT
>Ga0208461_1003061_pt1 | contig 13053 bp, 12 predicted proteins | sample AD_JPNTR4_MetaG_FD_184448 | JGI IMG/M metagenome (GOLD analysis project Ga0208461, IMG submission 184448) | Active sludge microbial communities of municipal wastewater-treating anaerobic digesters from Japan - AD_JPNTR4_MetaG (SPAdes) (version 2) | ecosystem: Engineered > Bioreactor > Anaerobic... | reverse complement strand
AAGGTCTTCCCGCTTGAAGGCACTTATCTGCCATGGCTAGACTGTCGGGTATTAGGACTCAGCGACGCAGAGCTCCACGATCTATTCCTAAAAAAAGCAAGGCTTTGGCTTGATGATGGGACCATGTTTGGCACAGGTGGCTCGGGATTTATGCGCATCAATATAGCCTGTCCAAGAAACGTGCTCATAAAGGCCCTTGAACAGCTAGAAAATGCAATAAAGACAAACGCATAGCATAAAGCACCTCTTTGCTATAGAATAGATATCTCTTTATGCTCACATATGTGTTGGTTGGTTTTGCTCTAGCGGCCGATGCATTTGCGGTTTCCGTCTCTGCAGCGGCTTGCGCAACTGCTCTGCCTCTTTTGATTGGCATTCGCGCAGCATTCATGTTCGGCTTCTTCCAATTCCTGATGCCACTTGTCGGCTGGTCTCTAGGTTCAGCATTCAGTGCTCTTATCCAGAATTACGATCACTGGATAGCCTTTGGACTGCTGATCATAGTAGGCAGCAAGATGCTCTATGAGGCTATTCATATGCGGAGAGAATCAGCTTGTGATGATCCAGAAAAAGTCGTCGCTGCAAAAAGCAAAACAATTGCCGCTACAAATAAGGGCACAAACTCTGCATCAAAAGGAATTATGAAGCTAAATACATTGCTCGTACTTGCTTTTGCCACGAGCATCGATGCAATGGCTGTGGGGCTCTCTTATAATCTTCTTGGCATGCCGATCATGCTTCCCAGTTTCATAATCGGTACGATTACCTTTATCGTTTGTATAATCGGCATCGAATTTGGCAAGCGGCTTAGGAAGTTGATCCAAGAATGGGCAGAAATAGGAGGAGGTAGCATTCTAATCATTATCGGATTCAGAATCCTAATTGACCACATCATAAAAGGGACTTAATGTAATAGGAAGGCTTAAGTCTATGGAAGACTATTCTAAAGCAGTCTTCTAAGAGAAACCTTTAGCATCGTTCGGACCCATTCTGGAGGAGATTTCTATGAAAGCTTCTTCAATTCATCGGTAGTCTTACGATGAGATTCAGCCAAATGAAGTATACTGTCTTCAAAATCCTGGCGGCGTGATCTTCCTTTGCACACGGGGCTCTGTCTCTGACTCTGAAACCTCCGTCCCTCATACCTCCGTCCCTCATACCTCCGTCCCTCGAGATTCCGCCTCTCTTGGCTTTAGCCCACTTCCTCATACCTCCGTCCCTCGAGATTACCGTGATCTGCCTCAGCGCTATGATTTTGCGCCACTCTCCTGGTGCATCCCCTACGAATATGAGCCCGTGAGCAAACTGCTTGTTGTCTGCGACACTTCACATAAGACTTTCCACGACATCGAAGAGAATAGGGTGTTTGCGATTGCCTTCCCCTCATTCGAGATGCGTGCTCTTATCCAGCGTGCAGGCTCAGTGAGCGGATTCGATGTCGATAAATTCGATCATTTTAATGTATCTTGTTTTTGTGCAAAGACGATCGATGTCCTAATTCCAGAAGGAGTTGTAGGCTGGATGGAATGCTCTCTCGAGCGGATCATTATAGAAGGAACATCGGGTATTTTGCTGGGAGCCGTCATCAAAGGGTTTGCTATGCCTGAAAGCTGGAAGCGTCGGATACATTATTTGAACGATTCAATCTGGTACAAACCGGGCGATTTGATCTCTGATTAATAGGTCAAAAGTCGAATATAGAAATATGGACTAAGGATGAAAAGCAAAGACCACTAATATGGTCAAAGAACAAGGAGGTTATCGACCTATGAAAAAAAGACTGTCCATTTTATCGATTGTGTTATTGTTTGCCTCTCTGACCACGGCTTTCGCAAAACCAGGCATTAACTTTTCCGTGAACAGCATCAAGACCAATAGCGACATAATTGCAGGAATACCGATACCTTCCGGTGCAGATATCGGCCTTGAAATCCCCATTGGTTCTGGCTTGTATTCGGTGACCTTCCGAGGAGCAGGTGGTTACGAATCGAGAATGATCTTGCGCAATCCTACAACCTCCGTCCCCATCATGGCCCCATCAGCCATTGACAACACAAATCGGTTCTTTTGGACCAATGCTATGGCAGAACTAGGTGTCCGGCGCTATCTGGTTCGGAAGGATGACGGTGGCAAAAGCATATGGCTTTTTGGACTCGCTCGAGGTCGATACGAAGACAATGCCACAAGCTTTCCAACCACAGTATTTGCTGATGCTCAAGGCATGCAATCGATCTCCGCAATGTTGGGCATTGTTCATGATTCGACTTTTTGGCAGGAACCAAATCGAAAAGTCGGTTGGTATGCAGAGTTTTCCACGGAATACAGTCCAGCTTTCGCCAACTTTTCTGGCAGTCCGATGGATTTCGGCCGTTTTAATCTGACTGCGGAAGGCTTTATTCCACTCACACCAGAAGCAGGAACACTCCGAAATCCTTCAATGATGGCACCATATATCGTTCTCTATGGCGTAGGAGATTATGCGGTTGGTTCACATATTCCTCACCAAATACTGACAACTTTCGGAGGGATAAAAGGAACAAAAGGGCTTGGCGACATGGTTCGAGGAGCTCAGCCTTGGGGCTATGAGGCCCCTATAAAGGGCTATGCAAGTGTGGAGTTGCGTTTCCCAGACCAATCGATCCTAGAGAGTTTTGCGCTATATCCTATTGGATATGTATTTGGCGACATAGGCGCCTATGGCGGACTATATAATAACCCTCTAGGTACTACTTTTATAGATAATTCGGGAGTCATTGCATCAGCAGGTGCGGGTGTCTCTTTATCGGTTCAGAATTATCTTTGGCTTGGTGCTTATGCTGGCTGGCGTTTCCCGATTATCGATCCACTAGCCTCGACCTATTACTCAAAACCCAGTGGCTTCTTTTGGGGAATTACCTTTGCAGCCCATTATTGAGGCAAACCTAAGCACCAGAAAATCATAGACCAGAAAGGGCAGAGTATCGCTGTTTTCGGCAGCCAAATCAGGGAGAGTATGTAATGAATATGAATAAGCTCCACCTATCGAAATCTAAAACTCATTACATCATAGTAGTTTTCCTTGCGATACTCTCTCTTTCCATTCATCCTCTTTGTGCACAAAATCAGTGCTCTGTCCCTGGTCTCCCAACCATCCGCATCGCAACATGGAATGTTAAAGACTGCAGCGCTACCAATCAAAAGACAAAAGAAGCATTTCTGTTGCACCCTTTTATTGCTGAAGCCATAAAGGAAGCAAGAATCGATATCATTGCCTTTCAGGAAATCCAGATCGAGGGACGCAAAGGAGCAGATATCGCATTATTGCAAGATGCATTGATGAGCATCGACTGGGCTATGCCACATGTTGCTTGGGCTAGAAGCCCGCTGAATGATGATCTTGCTATCCTCTCTCGATTTCCTATAACAGAAAGCCAAACGATTCTTGCGCCATCCGAACAGCCTTGGCCTCGGCCTGTCCTAGAAGCATGCATCGATTTGGGAGATATGCTCCTTTACCTATATACTGCTCATTTCAAGGCTTATGCTGATCAAGAATCGCTTTCTGCGCGCCTGGCCCAAGCTCAAGCGCTGGCTTCGCATATCCGACAGTACTTTGGACAATCGATAAAAGAAACAGCGATCATTCTAGCTGGCGATTTCAACACCGTTTCGTCCTACGACATGGAGTCCAAAATAGGTACTGTCGATCTGCTTCAGCTGCGAGATAATGAAGATTCGACAGACGATTTTTTGAGCCTCAACCTTGAGTGGCTCAATTTCAAGCCAACCTACAAATCGAAATCTTACGCAAGCATCACAGACCATATAATTGTCTCGCCGCTTCTTTCGGCCTATGCTGATAGAGATTCGATCGAGATTGTCGATCCTCTTCTGAACGAAAATGGCTTATCATTATCAGACCACAAAATGCTTGTGTTAAACCTCGACCGCCGCTGGCTGGTCATACAGAAATAGGCCGAATTCCCAATATTTATGTTGCGCTGTCGCTATGGTCTAGCATATTTGTTAGAAATCACTAGTGCAAATTTAACCTAGAGGGCATGAAAATATAGCAAAGCATATATTCTTCTGTTATCGATAATTGTATCAGTAATAAGGTAATTGGCATAGCAATTGCTGAGAATAGAATAAACTCTGCGACTTTTAGTCTACGATTATTTTAAGCCGCTGTAATTCGACTCAACAAATAGGACTTATCTATTTATGAAAAGGTATTCTGGTAAGAGTGAAAGCGGATCGTCTCGAAAAGAGGGTCTAGTAAAAGGTGCATTTAGAAAGGCTGGATAATCTCAGGCATGGCAATTAATTTCTTACATAATACTATCAAGAGCAAACATCATTGGTACACCTGGTGTTTTAAAAATCTATGCAAAATAGAAGGAATAATGCTGGCAAGGGATTCGGACCCACGATATGACGCAAGGATAAGCCTGACCTCCTGCCTCGCATGGCAGTATCTGCACTATTCCTAAGTCAATTTTAATTATCTAAGAGCTTTTGCATGTCAATAAACAGCTGTATTCAAGTATTTTTAATCAAATTCTACTATTGTTCTAATTTTCACTATTAAAGGATCTATTGTGATTAATTACTTATCGTTTTAACACTTAAACTCGATCTGACGGGCTCACCAAGGATTATTATTCCCCATCATTCTCTACAGACGCAAATGCTAAAAAGCCGGTATTACTCCAAAAATGTGAAGGTTAAAGAACTGCTTCATTAACTGAGCAAATGTTTTCCCCCCTATTGTGCAAGGATGTTTTTACCTAGTATTTCAAGGTGTTTTATCATTCTTGCCATAAAGCATACCCCTATCTCAATGATTCAGCAGTACCAGTATATGTTAAGTCGGTTATCGGGTTTATCGCTGTCCTTTCGCATTCAGTCTGCTCCGATTGAAGCATTTGCAGCGAGACTGCTCGTTCCCATATCTCCCTTGCCAATAAAATCCAGAAGACCTATGTGCTATGTTGATGATTATATTTCCTCCAGATTTTCTGTGCCAAGCGAATCTGGTACGGTTCAAACCGAGATTGCCGAGCTTTGCTTCCCAATTAAACCAAATCGAAGGCTAGTCCAAACGGTAGGGGCCTTTCAGCATCTTTGCCAGAATGGGGATAACGATCCGAAAGCCTGAGCAATCTTCCTCCATCGATGCATATCTGTGCGGATCCACCACCATCGAGGCTCACAAACTCCTTGACTCCGCTTTCTATGCAGATTTGCGCGAACTCCGCTAGCGAAGCTCCACAGCTATCAACACCTTTCCTATATGAGAGCTTATTTGAACCTTCGATCCAGATTAGTAGGAGTCTACCATCTTTTGATCCGAGACCTAAACGGGCTGCTCGCCCCCTTTCCCAATCTAGTGGATAGACAGAAGGTGGAAAAGTTGGTCCTAAACCATTCCAGAAGGGAGAAGGCCCAAATCCAACTGCTGCCTTTCCTTCTCTTACAAGCGCTGGTCCGACCTGTACTGCAAAAGCCACATTATTGAACCCCAAATAATCCACATCAAAGGAATCTGGATAACATCTCTTATAAGTTTGAATAATGAATCCACCTTCGGGTATCTCCGTACAACCTCCATCATGCAAGCCTACAATATGTTTTCCTACTATTATCAAATCGGTTCCTTCACTCTTGGATGTTCTATCAATAGCAGGCCGTGAAAAAAATCTGCAATTGTAACCATCAATATATCCGGTAGATCCGATATACACTTCCACATCTCTTAACGAAGGTCGGCCAATCCAGCTATTTCCAGTCTTCCCAATAAAAAACGCTTCTCGCTCGAAAAGAGGTGGCAATAAAATCTTTCCATCCAAGATGAGAAGCCCAAATGGCTCACCCATTATATCCCAAGGAGTATCGCAGTCTGTTGTCTCCATCTGGAAGAAATGCGAATTGAACACGATACTATTTTTGCTATGGTCAATAAGGGTTCCTAAATCTCTATAAAGCGGTAATAAGACCGGATAACCCCTATTAATCTTAGCTATTCCAGTCATTCCTGCATGCGTAAGAGATTCCCAAAAAGACTCATACTTCGAGTTATCAAAAATGTAATTCCCTTTTTCTATCCTAAACTCACCTCGAGCAAGTGCTTTGGTAAGCCAATATTTTATGCGCCTCTCTTGATTTACTATGAAACCGATCTCGGTTTCAGTTTGAAATGGATCAATAGTTCCCTCCGGAACTGCAAACAATATCACTGGACCTATCGTTGTCTTCCCAGGAAGTATATTCGCTTGAAATAGCCTCGTTATTTCTTTTACTATATCAGCATCAGTCCTTCCGAAAACCCGATAAAGATGCTCCCATGATTCGAAATTGACGATTTCATAGCGTGCAAGATCTCCATTCTTATAGCGTCTTTCCGATACACTAACAGTAGCCTTCTGGCTGGATTCGCTCATCCTTTTATCCCCGAATTTATTGAATTTTCAATTATGTATCGCTGCAAGAATACGAATATTAGGAGAAGTGGCATTACCGATATAACGCCCCCTGCCAGAAGTAGATTCCATCTTGCGGTATATTGTGACTGGAACTGCGTAAGAGCCATCGTGACGGTCTGCATCGAATCGTCAGATATATAAAGGATGGGACGCAGCAGATCGTTCCAACTATTCATGAATGCGATAATGAACAGAGTAGCAGCTTGAGGTCCACTCTGTGGAAGATAAATCCTTGTGAACATCCTAAAAGCGCCAGCGCCGTCGATGATTCCTGCGTCAGAGATAGAAGATGGGAAAGTCTCATAGAATTCCTTAAACATAAAGGTTCCGAACGAACCTACAAGAAAAGAAGGAATAATAAGCGGCAAGTAACTATCAAGCCAATTCAGTTTCATCATCAAAAAATATTCTGGGATTATCGTGACCTGGGCAGGTACCATAAGGGTAAAAACAAGCGCAGAGAATATAAGTCTTTTGCCTCTGAAATTCATCAGCGCAAAGACATATCCCGCGAGCGAACATACGATAACCTGACCGATCGCAGAAGCCCCGGAGATAAAAAGGCTATTCAGAAAATAACGACCGAAATGGAACTGTTGGAAAATTACAGCATAGTTGCTCCATAATTGATTTGTACCGATAAGATCTGGTATTAACTGCGGAGGCACGCGAAAAATGCCAGCTTCGCTGCTGAAAGAGTTTACTATCATCCAAAAGAACGGGAACGCAGTTAGAAGGGCAAAAAAGATGAGAAGTATGTAAAGGATTATATGCGAAACATATTTCATATATTTCTCTCAATAGTAGGAATTTGTAACCCAGCGCTTCTTAATATAGAAATTTGCAATGGTAATAGCTCCTACAAGCACCATCAAAACATAAGCGACTGCTGAAGCGTATCCCATTCTGTAGTGAACGAACCCATATACATATACATCGTAGACGAGCGTGGTTGTTGAACTCTGTGGCCCACCGCGCGTCATTGTGTAGATGAGTTCGAAGTTCTTGAATGAATCGATCATAGCTACCGTTAACACGAAGAACGTAGTTGGCGAGAGCATTGGCAAGGTGACATGAAAAAATAATTGCAGTGAGTTTGCCCCATCAACCACTGCTGCTTCCTTCACGGAATCTGGGATAGATTGCAGGCCAGCAAGGAAAAGTACCATATAATATCCTGCCATTTTCCAAACTTGAATTACTGATACGGTGAGTAAAGCCCAGTGAGTATCTCCCAGCCAATTAGGAGGCTTCAGCCCCACACTCTTGACAAGAATATTGAGAATTCCGACTTGTGGGCTTAAGATCCATGACCAAATGATACCTATAGCTACTGCTGAGGTGATGACTGGTAAATAGTAAGCTGCCCTAAAAAAGTTTGTTCCGGGGAGTTTCTGGTTTACCATTAACGCGAGAAAAAGGCCAATTACCATAACTCCAATAACGTATATGATCGAGAAAAGCACAGTGTTCACAACAATCCTAATAAGTCCAGGATCAGACAACGCTTCGCTAAAATTACTTAAACCAATGAACTTTGGTGTTCTGAGAAGATCCCAGTCGGTAAATCCTAAGTAGAAAGAACCGATTATGGGAATAATTCTGAAGACTACAAGGCCTAATAGTGTTGGGAACAAAAGAATCCATGGAGCCAAGGGTCCATACCAACGCAATCCGCGTTTTTTCATACAAGTGCATCCTAATCCTTCATAGCAAGCGGGCGGCCATAATACAGACCGCCCGCTTGTCGCTCGAGGTACCAATACTTATTCAAGCATAACCAAGCCCGAATTTTGTCGCATCACCTGTAATAGCGATTTAGTATAGCGTTGATGTTTCTGTTTGCGGCTTTCATGCCATCGTCGAAGCTTGTTGAACCATTCAGAATTCCATCTATAATCCCGTTAAGTCCCATACTCTCAGCAGCGCCATATCCTCTCCACTCAGACCAACCAAGGGTATAAGATGTCTTCATGCCCTTATTAGCTTGTTTCAAAAGAAGATCCATATTTGAAGGCAACTGACCTTTCTGAATGAAAGCGGGCGATTCAGCGAGTTTCCTATATGTCGGTATTTTCCCGGCCATATACATGCTCATGTCAAGTCCTTCTCCAGATATAAACTTAACAAACTTCCATGCAGCATCCGAATTTTTGGTAAATGCTGATATTGCGAAATAATCCGGCCATCCATTAATATATTCCCCGCTTCCTGAAGGACCCACCGGAATTTCGGCGATTCCCCATCGCATATTTTTATCAGCTATGGTTCTGTTATTATCGATGTTCCACGAGCCGTCGACCCACATTGCAGCTTTGCCAAGCGGAAAGACATCCTGCTGTTTATAGGCTGACATTTCTTTTGGGGGAGGCGCTGATTTATCAACGAGCACTAGATCAGATAGAAAACGCATGGCTTCTAGAGCGTTCGCGTCGGGTTTATAAGTCATTGAAGACCTATCGATAAGCTCCCCGTCATTAGCATAAACCCATGGTTCAATATGAGCATAACGTCCATAAAACCAAAAACCCCATTGGTTCACATTTCCATCTTTTCCTACAATTGTAAGTCTTTTGGCAGCTTTGCGAAAATCATCCCAAGTCCATTTAGAAGTGGGGTACGGGATGCCGGCTTTGTCGAACATATCCATGTTGTAAAAGAGCACCGTGGTGACGAGAGCGAAAGGAAAAGCGTAATATCTGTTTTCTCCTGCGATATCTTTGCCAGCATCGAACACGGACATATAGTAATCTTCTTTATTGAATGCTTTGTCAATGAATGGCGTTAAATCCATAAGAAGATTTGCTCTTGCCCACTCTTCAATATACCCTGAGCTCATCTCAAAGACATCAGGCAGTTTTTTCTGATTCGCGAGTAGTCGAATCTTGGTCCAGTACTCCGAAGTACTCAAGGTTGTTAGTTCAACCTTGATACCAGGGTTTGCTGATTCGAATTTCTTGATTATGGCTTCATTCTTTGCCTTCAGCTCAACATCCCAGGACCACCACTGCAGAGTGATAGGCTGGGCGAATGTGGTCGCGGCTATGAAAAGACCCATTAATAGCGCAAGAAGGTGTACTTTTCTGATTCCCATTCAAGTCTCCTTTATCATAAAGAATGGAAGACATTATAACATTAATCAACAACTTGTCAATGTATTTGTTTAATTATTTAAATATTCATATAATTACTGTGGGTGTAAATCCATTATCGATGTGAACGATGTGTGCTTTCTTCTCTGACAAGTTGGCCTTTAGGTGGATCATAAGGTGAAAGGGGTACTCCATCCAATAAATTTCTTATGGAAGCTACAGCGTAACGCCCCGGATAGCTCCAATCGAAACGAAGAGTGGTTAAACCCGGTATTCCTCTCATGGGTCTCTTGGGGCCATCGAAACCGTAGACGGCGATGGAACCAGGAACCTTGATACCATTTTCCGATAAGAATTGTAGGACACCTCTTGCTCGCAAATCGGTTGAACACACTATGCAGTCGAGTTTTGGACTTCGTGCAAGAAGATCCATAGTCGACCTATACGCTTCTTTTAGACTTGCTCCGCATTCCACAATAAACTCTTGTTGGATAAGTGGGTGAGATGCTTGCGCGAATACATTGTTCATCACTTCGATCCTTCCTCCGAAGGTGAATCCGATATATCCCACCGTGCGAAAATCTTCAGTAATTATATCCTGAGCTATTTTCGCGAAACCATCTAAAATATCTATAGTGTAGCTCATTGAAATAAATGGCTTCTGAAGGAGTTTTTTCGAGGAATCCTGAACATAAGGCCATACTATAAAGCCATCATAGTCAGCATTGCCTGTAATCGGGAAGTAGTCTTCAGCAATAAGTTCTGTAGTAAGATTATATTTTAAGTTGCTCTCCATAATTCCATTCACGATTTCAAGGTGATTTACCCATGAATATTCCCATATGGTATTTGTAAAAAAGTCTACTTCCGATAGAATAACGCCAATTCTATATTTTCTTAACTTTATCAGATAATCGGAATTCAGAAATGTTCCTCTTCCTGCAACTCTTTCAATGAGTCCATCTTGTACTAGTTTATCAAGGGCTAATCTGACAGTTCCCCTTGAAATGCCGAATCTTTCCGCTATCTCTAATTCTGTGGGCAGACAATCTTTTACCGTAAAGGATGATGTAAACCATTCCTTTAGGCTCTCGTAGAGTTGATACTGAAGAGAAAGTGGGCTCTTTCTGTCGATTTTCATACTATTTCCCTTTGTTTGTAAGCTCTATCCATATTCTTAACACAATTATTGAGCTCTGCAAATAAGATACACATTATTGCTCAATGTTCGACTTTCTTCGATTTCTCTTCGAATTTGCGATTTCTCAATTACAATGTTCGTTGTTTGCCCTCTGGTATTTACTAATCCGCGGTTAATAGCTTTCAAAATACTCCATTACAGAATTACAGGTAACATTTTCGACTGGCCGCCTTGCTTTGAGCACGCACGCGGCGCTTCAAAAGCCTTTTTGCACATAATTCTTGATGGCAGGAGTACCGATCCTGGTAGCGCACCTGACCTACTGAGAGAGCTGGGCGGATTTGGAGAACAGGGGCGCAGTGCCCTGCTAGTGGAAGGAAATTCGACATTTCTGATCGATTATGGGGTAAAAAAAACGGTCAGAGGAGGAGTAATCGGCGAATTGCCTTCGGCGGACATTCCGAATTTGGATTTTATTCTGGTTACGCATGCACACCAGGATCATACCGCAATGCTTCCGCTTCTGGTTGAAAAGGGCATACAGGTTGCGATCTATGCGACTGAACCAACAAAAGAGTTCTCGATTACTTACTGCAAAAGCTGGCTGGAGGGATACAAAAATTTTGGCATTGAGCCGTCCTATCGCGCAGAAAGCATAGAAAAGCTCAAGGATATGTTTGTGACCGTGCCATATTACTCTGAATTCAGCCCAGGCAAGAATACTCATGTCACCTTTTCCCCGAGCGGCCATCTTGCAGGCTCGGCGATTCTATATATCAAGGACGAATACCGCATTGCGCACTTCGGAGATACCAACTTCGGCGATACACTCAATCCGGAGCCATATCTGGATTTCGAAGCGGATATCGGGATCATCAATGGATCATACGGAGACAGGGTGCTGGCCCAGCCCGAGCTTGAAAGAAAATTCATTGACTATGTGTGTTCGTCAAAAAACAATCTGTTGATTCCTGCAGCGGCTCTTGGCAGGGGCCAGGAAATATGTTTGTTACTGCTCGATACTAGAAGCAAAATCGACAAAGATATCCTTGTAGCAAAATCCATTTTTGACAATGCAGAAAAACTACTGAATTATAAGGAGTTTTTGAGGGATGGCGCTGAAGAGCGAATATCTGCACTACTTGCTTCAGATAAACTCATGGTTATGGCGAACAACGAAATGGAGTATTACCTCCGGAAGGGTTCAATTTTTGTCACCCCAGATGCAATGCTCTCAAATGGAAAGTCTGTCGATATCCTTGATAGAATAAAAGATAACCCGGACGATATGGTGATTCTCTCTGGTTATCTTGCGCCTGGGACGGTGGGGAGACGACTCGCCGAGGGCCGATTGTCTATCAATGCAAAAGTCGTGTTGTCCGAATTAAAAGTCCATACTGATCTCGCGGACAACGAACGAATCCTGCAAAAATCACTTTCACGCGCAAAGCTTGTTCTGGTTCATCATGGAGAAGAACCAAAATCTTCTCAGCTCGCGGGAGCCTTGAGGCAAAAGTTTCATATCGAGGTAATAAGCCCTCATTTTGGGGATAGAATTATACTGTAAATACAAATTGATCTTTGTTTCGGGTTACTTCATCGAGCAGAAATTCAATAAAGAGAGTGGTAGCGGGGAAAAGTGTTTTCTCTCTTTTCTTTACAAGCAGTACATCGCGTTCAAATGAGACGCCTGTGATTCTGGCTGCACAGATTCTATGAGCGGCTACTTCTTCGCGCACGGATGCCCACGAGAGTATGTTGGAACCTAAGTTCTGTTCAACAAGCTTTTTGATGACTTCAATATTCCTTATCTCGAGATATGGCTTTACTGACATATCGTTTCGCTGGAATTCGCTCTCGATGTATCTGCGAGAGGCCGAAAGCCGCTCTGGCAAAACAAGCTTTTCCTCGACTATGTCATGAATGGATACGCTCTTTCTATCTGCAAATTTATGATCCTTGGGCATCACAAAGACTTTCTCTTCCCTCAGAATTACTTCTGTTAAAAAGCAATTATCGTATTTTTTTGTTCTCCTTCCCCCATAAGCCCAAAATCGACCTCGTTTTCGATGATCAGAGGGAAAACATCTTTTACATACCGTACTTTCACGAAAAACATCGTTTCGGGATGATGTTCTTTGTACCTTCCCAGAATTGGAGGAATAATATATGCACCGGCAAACATGCTTACGCCGAAACTCACCTTGCCTTTATATGAATCTTCACATTCTTTGATTGCAAGGTTGGCCTCCTCCAGTGTTGTAAGGATTCTTTCGGCATATTCAAAAAGAACTTTACCTGCTTCGGTAAGAAAAACATCTCTCCCGATTCGTTCGAATAATTTCGTACAGTAGAT
>Ga0208461_1003028_pt1 | contig 13138 bp, 11 predicted proteins | sample AD_JPNTR4_MetaG_FD_184448 | JGI IMG/M metagenome (GOLD analysis project Ga0208461, IMG submission 184448) | Active sludge microbial communities of municipal wastewater-treating anaerobic digesters from Japan - AD_JPNTR4_MetaG (SPAdes) (version 2) | ecosystem: Engineered > Bioreactor > Anaerobic... | reverse complement strand
ACTAACTTGCTCTCGTGTAAAGTGTAGTTGTTCCATAGTCTTTTCTATTTTTAGTTTTTTTTCTCTAATTTAAGAACTAACTCACTTTACACACTTTTTGGGACAGTATCTAAACCAATTAAAAGTCAGGAATCTATCACAAAACAAATTAAGCCCACTATTTATATGTATCATCAAAACTGCAGATACTTCAAACTTCCTTTCGGGAGATTTTTAAACGTCTTCTACCATACGACATGCACTGTAAAAGTCTCGAACGTTCTTCCCGATTTCCCATGTCACATTAAAAGATACTTTTCCAATAGCTCTATCTCCACCAACTAGAAATATATTTACCGTCGGGATTATTGAGACTTATACGTTGGTTGCTTTGTTTGTGTTGAGTATTTATGGGATGAACATTCCATATTTGAATGGATTAGTTAAAACTTCTTGAAAATTCATATCCCTTCAAGTTGAATTACCCCCAAATTCGCTTCCATTTTATAGTTAAAGAAGCGAGTTGAGTCGAAATTAAAAATGTAGCGGTCGGTTTTTATTTTTTCATCTTTATTTTTGATGCGATATTTTAAAAAGGGAATAAACGAAATGGAGTGGTATTCGAGCGATCGATAGGGAAATGAAGCCTCATCTAGTGCCGCCGTAGTCACTGGTCGGTATGTCAACACTGTATCAAGAATCCGAACTAACCTTTTTCCGACAGCTGAAATTGAGAAATACATGGGAATATCGTTACTGTAAAGTGTAAACTCTCCATTCTCATCGGTGTAGGTATTCATTCCCACTTTCCAGTATTTAGTCCATCCCCGTATTAGGGCTCCCTCAATCGGATTATTTTTACTATCCACAACCTTACCTCTGGTCAAATAATTATCATAACCTAGCATATTAAAATAATTAATCGGCCTCTTGTAGCTTGATGTGTCATTCTGAAATAGGCTTTCCAGACGTTTTACCTCATAGACCGCCGGCTTAAAAGTGCCCATCATTTTATGCTTACTGTCTTGCGTATAGGTTTCTCCTTTACGATTTATGATTCCCGTATAACTATGCTCAAAATCACCGTGTTCTACTTCCTGAAAAGTCCACCATCCAAACCCCGATACACCCCACTTACGTGCCAATTTGTAGCTTTCAACCATAAATTGGCGTTGTTCTTCATAATATACCGAATCGTTTTCAGCCGGAAGAGAGGTTTCTCCAATGATAATGGGTTTGTCCACATAATGGGTAAACCAATAAACCTCGTTGGGAAATCGAAGTGGATGATAACTGTGTATCTGAACAAAATCGATAGGAATTAATCCGGGATCCCAATGAAAAACATCGATTGGTTCGGCAAATGCGATGGTAAACAATTGGTTTGGCGCATATCGACGCATCATCGACAACCATTGATTTGTTACTTCTACCGGAAAATTCTTATTGAGATGATTATCTCCTAAATATTTTTTATGAAAATAAAGTGGTTCGTTGAAAAAATCGTAAGCCATAATGGTTGGATCATCCGAAAATCTTTGCAAGAGATGTTGGGTGAAGGTTTCAACTTTTTTACAAAAAGGGGGAACTAATAAAAATATCAGGTGAAAATCTTGACTATGAACAATAGCTACGAAATCATCAATGGCATCTAATATTAGACGACTATTTTCAACAACGTCAAACCGTTCAACATTGGTGTCATCGATGTAGTATCGTAACAAAAACTTGTTTTTCTCAACATCTAAAATAAAATCGTTATCTAAGCATACCCGAACGGTGTTGAAGCCCATTTCTTTTATGATTTTCATATGTCCGAGTAATTGGTCTTCTATACTCTCTTTGGAATAATTTTCAAACTTTTGATTTAATTCGTAATCAACAAATGGGCCTAGGACTAACCTACCCAAACTGTCTTTAACAAAAGTGGTTGTATAATTCAAGATTAGGGGTATAAATGTTGAATCGGCCAATTGGAAGGTTTTTCCTTTGAGGCGTATAAACTCCCTGTTGCTATCGCTATTTTTATGGTTATCTGAACAACTAACAAAAACTAAAACCATTAAGGAAACAAGTATTGTCCCTACGAGATTATATTTATGTAGCATATGAATTATTTAAATTTCAAAACCTAAAATTTTTCCACCTGTCATTACTAACCGATCGTCGAAATACACATCGGGTTCGGTTACTAGCCCATCAAGATGCAGAGGTACGGAAATTTTCCCACCCATGGATAAATTATTACCAAAAGCTATATGAATAGTTCCGTAAACTTTCTCATCTTCAAGGATTTCACCACAGAGTTGAGCTTTATAGTTTGTTCCTATACCAAACTCAGCCACAGCACGTGCATCTCGCCCGACTTTATCCAAAGTGGCAATCAACTGTTCTGCTTGTTTTCCACCGCTGATTTTCTCGGCATACCCGTTAACCACTTCAATCACAATTGGTTCAGTAAGTAGTCCAATGCCGGCCATGGATCCATCAATCACCACAACACCGTTCGATTGGTCTTCGATTGGCGCTAAATAGACTTCGCCTGAGGGTAAATTTCCGCTTTCGCCCTTTTGTCTTAAAACCCCTTTACTGGGTAATATTTTGCGACCTTTGATAGGCATGGTTATATCGGTACCTTTCTGAGTTACTACTCGAATTTTTTCAACACCTTGAAGTTTTTCCACAATGAAATCAGTCAAAGCAACTATTTTGTTGTAGTCGGCATTCAGGCATCGTATCATGGTTTCGATGGTTATTCCCGGCATAGTGCCAACTCTTACACCCTTGGCTGCTGCATCTCTACGTGCATTGGTATGGGTCAGCGATTTATCGGTTGGGCATACAACTACATCCACCATTTTCATTAATTCGGCAACTGCAACAGGTGGTTCCTGTCCATTGATTTCGCGACTTTTGATCTCAACATAAATTGACTCTTTGCAGAGTTTTTTCCCCTCTTGATGTAATACTAAACCGATTTCTCGTTTCATTTCATCGGATATAATCAAAAGGGTTTCATCGGTTTGCAATCCCATACAATCGCGCAAAGCTATAATAGCTGCATTTTTTAATTCTGATAGGTTCATTTCTGATGGGTTCATTGATTTACAATTTTGGGTGCAAAATACATTTTTTTTGTGAGGAACAAAAATAAAAAAGGCGTCTGATGAACAGACGCCTTACTGTATTGAGGATTCAACTAGTCAGATAAAGAATAGCGACGAATAGCTATCACTTTGGCTCCCGGATGTTTTGACTCGATATATTGGCGAACGGTCATTTTGTTGTCCTTGATAAATTCTTGATTCAAGAGTGTGCTTTCTTGATAGAATTTTTGAAGACGACCTTGTGCAATTTTATCCAGCATGTTTTCAGGTTTTCCTTCATTGCGTGCCTTTTCGCGAGCAATTTCAAGTTCCTTTTCAATTACATCGGCAGGAACATCATCTTTATCGATGGCTACAGGAGACATGGCTGCGACTTGCATTGCCACATCTTTTCCGGTTATTTCGTCGATATTTCCCTGGAAAGCCACTAATGATGCAAGTTTATTTCCGGCGTGAATGTATGCAACCACAACATCTCCGGTAATTAAATCATAATACGAGAGATCAATTTTTTCACCGATAACGGCAATCTGTTCGTTGATTTTTTCCTTGATGGTGATTGATTCGAAGGGTTGATTTTTTAGTTCGTCAAGATTTTTAGGTTTTTGTTGCAACGCGATTTCCAACATTTTGTTGGCAACGTTGATAAAATCTGCGTTTTTAGCAACAAAATCGGTTTCACAATTCAACGAAAGAATTGCGCCGGATTTTTTATCGGACGATGCTTTTGCAAGCACTACTCCTTCATTTGCATCACGGTCGGCGCGTTTGGCTGCTACTAGTTTTCCTTTTTCGCGAATGATTTCAACTGCTCTTTCGAAATCGCCGTTTGCTTCTTCAAGGGCGTTTTTGCAGTCCATCATTCCGGCTGAAGTCATTTTACGTAATTTTGCCACATCGGCAGCTGAAATAGCCATGGTCAGATATATTTTGAGGTTATTAAACTTATTTATTCTTCATCTTCATCATCGGCTGATTCGTCAGAAATCTCTTCATCGATTTCTTCTTCCTCGTCGATTTCCAGTTCACCATCTTCTTCGAATTGTTCAACTATTTGTGGCTTTCTTCTTCTGGCTTTTGCTTTTGGGGCTTTTTCTGAAGCCTCATTATCGTCTTTGTCTTTTTCGACTTTGCGTTCGCTCAAGCCTTCTTTGATTACCTCTACTAAATAGTCAACAATGAGTGAAATTGATTTTGCTGCATCGTCGTTTGCAGGAATGGCAAAATCAACCAAATTAGGGTTAGAATTTGTATCAACAATTGCAAAAACAGGTATGTTTAAGCGACGTGCTTCGGCTACGGCATTTTTTTCTTTTTGAATATCAACAACAAAAAGAGCTGCCGGCAGACGGGTCATATCAACGATTGAGCCAAGGTTTTTGTCAAGTTTGGCACGCTGACGAGAAATTTGAAGTCGTTCGCGTTTTGACATATGGCTCATCGTTCCGTCTTTTTCCATGCGGTCGATAGCACTGATTTTTTTCACAGCTTTCCGGATGGTTGGGAAGTTGGTTAACATTCCACCAAACCAACGTTCGGTAACGTAGGGCATGCCGATTTCTTTTACTTTTTCGGCTACAATGTCTTTTGCTTGTTTTTTGGTTGCAACAAAAAGGATTTTTCTTCCGCTGCGTGCAATGTTCTTCATTGCATTTCCGGCCTCTTCCAACTTTACTATTGTTTTATGGAGGTCGATGATATGAATCCCGTTTTTCTCCATGAAAATGTACGGAGCCATGTTGGGATTCCATTTACGTTTCAGGTGTCCAAAATGGGCACCGGCTTCGATTAATTGATTGAATGTGATGTTTGCCATGTTTTTTTTCTCCAAGTTTACGTTCTTTCTCTAGGCAACCCTACGGTAGTCGATCTTTAATTTTTCGAGTCCGCCGGGTTTAGATACTAAACTTGCTGTTAAACCATTAACGTTTACTAAATTGAAATCTTTTACGAGCCTTGGGACGTCCGTACTTTTTACGCTCAACAACACGGGGATCGCGGGTAAGAAAACCTTCTTTCTTAAGGACAGTGCGATTTTCGGGATTTAATTCGCAAAGAGCTTTTGAAATCCCCAATCGAAGAGCTTCTGCTTGTCCTTTAACACCACCGCCGCATATGTTGGCTACTACGTTATATTGAAAACCGATTCCTAATACTTTAAACGGCTGTTCAACTACGTATTGTAACGTTTCGGCCGGAAAATACACTTTATGATCACGATCATTAACGGTGATTTTTCCTTCGGTTTGATCTTTGGACAATTCGCGTAAATATACCCGTGCAACAGCAGCTTTACGTCTTCCAACAGTTACAATTTGTTCCATAACGATTACCTAATTTTATTTAAATCAATCACTTTCGGATTTTGAGCTGTGTGTGGATGCTCATTTCCGGCATATACATGCAAATTGCGGAACAACCGACGTCCTAAACGATTCTTGGGAAGCATACCTTTGATTGCATGCTCAAGAATGCTAATCGGTTTCTTGGCTAAAGCATTCGCTGCTTTAATTTCACGCTGTCCTCCGGGATAACCAGTGTAATGAACATAGAATTTTTGATCCCATTTCTTGCCGGTGAAGCGAACTTTCTCGGCATTGATTACCACTACGTTATCGCCACAGTCCACGTGAGGAGTGTAATCCGGTCTGTGTTTACCGCGCAGGACAAGTGCGATCTGTGCCGCAAGACGTCCTACTGTCTGATTTTCAGCATCTACCAAAATCCATTGCTTCTTAGCGGTGGCTTGATTGGCCGATACTGTTTTGTAGCTTAATGTATTCACTACTAACCTCCTGTTTTTGTTTTTACAATTCTACTTCTAACTCTAAAAATTCGGACTGCAAAGATAGGTATATTTTTTTTATCGACAACCTATCATTCTGTTTTTTAGTGAAAAAAACTCTTCAATTTTTTATTTCTCCCTTCCTTTGTTTCTCCTCTGTTCACTTTAAATATTTTTTTTGGCAAAATTTTTGTGTAAACTTAGAAAACTTTTTACTTTTGTAAAGTTTCCTAAGTTTTTCAACCATACGCCTATGGAACATAAAGACGTAATCAACCAAATTGCCAAAATGTTTATGACCTATGGCATCAGAAACACCAGTATGGACAATATTGCCCAGGAGCTTGGCATTTCCAAGAAAACATTATACCAATGGTATCCGAGTAAAGAAATTCTGTTAGATGACATAATATCGCAGATAATTTCTAATATCTCGATGAAATCCCATTGCGATGACCTCAAACATTCATCAGAAACAGCCATAGATGTTATTCTTACAGTGATGAAAACTATTGGAGAGATGGGTAAATCAATCAACCCGGTATTTTTCTGGGAATTAAAAAAAATTTACCCTACCCAATATATGAGGCTCAAGGAATTTCGCATCAAACATATCAGAACAAATATTATTGACAACCTAACCCGTGGTATCGAAGAAGGCATATATCGAAAGAATATTAACATTGAAATAGTTGCTTCCTTGTATATTCGTTGGATAGAGTTTTTCCCCGATATGCTTCAACATAACGAACTAAAAAAATATCCGATAGACGTGATATTGAAGGAAATTTATCAATTTCACCTCTTTGCCATTGTAAACAACAAAGGTAGAGCTATTTTAAAACAACGCCTGAACACCATTTCAGATACAGCTTCCGATGCGTCGGAAATGATCGACGAAGATTTTTAATTAAATATTTGGGAAAAGAATAAACACAAAAAATAAACCTAACACGATATCAGTTATGAGAAAAAGATGGCTTTTATTAATGTCCTTTGTTGCAGTCATAATGATCAAGGGATATTCGCAGAATGAGCGGGCAATTAGCATTGAGGACGCTATTTCCATTGCATTGAACGAAAATCGAACGCTGCAATCGGCCAATTTCGACCGGCAAATTGCTTCAAAATCAAAATGGGAAACTATCACCAATTATTTGCCAAAACTTAATTTTGAGGCAAGTTGGGTTGATAACCTTAAGTTAAACACCGTTCTTTTACCCGGAATTATGTTTGGGCAACCCCCGGGAACCTATATTCCGGTTCAGTTCGGTGTTGAACATCAAGTTAACTGGTCAATTAAAACCCAACAGCTGATTTTCAGCGCACCTCTACTGGTTGCCATACAATTGGCCGAAGAATCGAAAAAACTCACCGAATTAGGCTATTTAAGAACTGAAAATGAGGTGCGTACAACAGTAAAAACTTTTTATTCTTCGATATTAATTTTGGAACAAACCCGATCAATAATTGAAAAAAATATTCAAAATCTAACATCAGTAAAGGAAAAGACTAAAGCGATGTATGAACTTGGCATGGCTCAAAGCACCGATGTTGATCAAATTGACATAGCCATCGCCGGACTTGAAAATTCCTTATCGGGATTAGCTCGCAATATTGAATTGAGCATAAACATGCTGCGCTTTAATTTAGGCATGGATTCTACGACTACCTTAAAACTCACATCAACCATAGATCAGTTAATCAACGAACAACAAATTGCCGAGTTGATGGTTTCTTCCTTCATTGCCGACAATAATGTTGATTTCCAATTGCTAAAAGAACAGGAAGAGTTGGCAAGACTCGGTTTATTAAAAGAGAAATCGGATGTGCTTCCCACATTAGCCGGGTTTTACAATTACTCCAAAAACGGACAGGGAAATGAACTATCCGAATTACGCTGGTTCCCTTCATCAATGTTCGGTTTATCGCTGTCGGTTCCGTTATTTGCCGGCACGCAAAACTACACGCAAATCAGTAAAGCAAAATTATCGTACGAAAAAGCAAAATATACAACTGAAACTGTTCGGGAACAATTGCTCATTCAAGAAAAGCAACTCCGATTTAACCTGAAAAACGCTTATGAAAACTATCTTTCGCAAAAGAAAAATATTGACCTTGCCGAGCGCGTTTATCGTAATATTGAAAGCAAATATCTACAAGGGGTTGCCTCGAGCTTAAATCTTACCCAGGCAAACACCGACTATTTGAAAGCCGAAAGCAATTTCATCTCGGCCTGTATGGAACTTATTACCGCTAAGCATAACCTTGAAAAACTTTTATACCAAAAACAGTAAAACCATAAAAACATTCAATATATGAAAAAGATAATCATACCGGCAATCGCCATTCTTTTGGCAACCACTTACGGATGTCAGAAAAATCAAGCTGAAAAATCTAATCAAATTTCTGCAGCAGAAAAGAGCATCGCTGTGAAAGCATCTCCTTTGCAGTTAAAAAAATTCCCCGAAAAGTTAAGCTTTTCAGGAAGTATTGAAAGTTGGGAGAAAATCCATTTGGTTCCTGCTGCTCCCGGGAAAATAGAAAAAATAAACGTTGAAGTGAGCTCTGCCGTTTCACAAGGTGATTTAATCGCAATCATGGACCAAACTCAACTGCTTTCTACAAAATTGCAATTAGAACAACTCGAAAAAGATTTTCATAGGATTGATTCCCTTTCGAAGATTGGAGCTGTGTCTCAACAACAATTCGAACAATTAAAAACCAACTACGAGGTAACCCAAAAGAATTACTCGTTTATGGAAAAAAATGTTTACCTGAAAAGTCCCATTTCAGGTATAGTCACCGAAAAATACTACAACGAAGGAGAAATGTTTTCGGCAGCTCCCAATACCAAAGTAGGAAAAGCAGCTCTAGTTGCCATTGAAAATCTGTCAACCATGAAACTTTTGGTTGATATTCCGGAATCATACTATAGTCGAATCTCAAAAGGTTTACCGATTATGGTAGAAGTTTCAGCATTGAACAAGAAATTTCCGGCTAGGATTAATCTGATTCATCCCGCCATTGATCCATTGAGCAAAACATTTAAAGTAGAAATAGCCGTTTCAAACCCAAATTACGAAATTAAACCCGGAATGTTTGCAACCGCCGAAATTACTTTTGGTGAGAAAGAGGCTTTTGTGGTTCCAACAACATCACTCTTAAAGCAACAAGGTACAGCCCAATATTATGTTTTCCGCTACAACAATGGAGTGGCCGAACAAATCTTTGTGAATTACAATATCATTGATAACACTTACATTGAGATAAATTCTGACCAGTTGAAGGAAAACGACCTTATTCTTTCTATTGGTATTGAAAAAGTGGTTGACGGCTCTAAAGTGACGTTAGCTCAATAATTATTTTGCTGATTATTAGCAAACTAATTATAAAAAACACTTAAGTACAAGAATAAAGTCACTACGTGCATTTCAAACATTAACCGAAAAATTTTAAACAAATGAAAATATACGAATCGGCCGTAAAAAAACCCGTCACCACATTGATGATCTTCATGGCAATAATGGTGGTGGGTGGATATTCCCTAAGCAGATTAGCCCTCGATTACTTCCCCGAAATTGAGTTCCCAACCATAACGGTTTTAACGGCGTATCCCGGAGCAAGCTCCGAAAACATCGAACAGAATATCACCAAGCCCTTAGAAGAACAATTCAGTTCTTTAAACAATTTGAAAAAATTGACATCTCGCTCCAGCGACAACGTTTCGGTTGTTTCGGTTGAATTTGTCTATGGCTCCAATCTCGACGAAGCCGCTAACGACATTCGAAACGTGCTCGACAGGGTTCAACCTATGCTTCCTTCGGATGTTGAGCGTCCAACCATTCTGAAATTTTCAACGGATCAGCTGCCCATTCTTTTTTACGCCGTTAACGCCGATAAAAACTACGATGGATTGGATAAAATACTTGAAGATCAGGTGGTTAATCAATTGAACCGAATTGATGGTGTTGCATCTGTAAGGGCCATTGGCGTACCCAAGAGAGCTATTTACGTTGAATTCAATCCTGCTGCTTTAAACACGTATGGTATCACTCTCGATCAAATCGGGAACATTATTAAAGCAGAAAACTTAAAATTACCCATCGGTTCGGTTAAAACAACCGATAATGAATACAAAATTTCGTTTGAAGGAGAATATCAAAATGCAGCGCAATTACGAAAAACCGTGATACCTATTCAAGGCGGTAAAACCGTTCGATTGGAAGATATTGCTACTGTAAGAGATACACTTAAAGACAGAACCACTGTCGAAAGAATCAACTCCGGAAAAGGTGTCAGAATGTTGGTAATGAAACAATCAGGAGCTAACACCGTTGAAGTTGCCAACAAGGTTATAGCCGAATTAGAAAAAATCAAACCCAACCTTCCGTTGGATGTAAAAATCGAACCCATTATCGACACATCAAAAAATATTCTTACTGCCATCAATAACTTGATTGAGACCATTCTTTATGCTTTGGTGTTTGTTACGCTGGTAATCATGGTATTCCTCGGGCGCTGGCGACCATCCATCATTGTGCTGACAGTAATTCCAATATCTTTGATCAGCGGATTTGTTTACTTGTTTATCACTGGCAATTCGTTAAACATCATTACTCTTTCGGCAATCACCATTGCCATTGGGATGGTAGTTGACGATGCCATAGTGGTATTAGAAAACATTATAAAGCATTTGGAACGTGGCAGTACTCGAAGAGAAGCAGCCATATATGGTACCAACGAAGTTTGGGTTGCAGTTATTGCTACCACCGTTGTTATTGTTGCTGTGTTCATGCCGTTAACCCTTTTAACGGGATTTGCAGGGGCCATGTTTAAATCGTTCGGCTGGATTGTGAGTATCACCATCGTAGTATCAACTATTACAGCTATATCGTTCACTCCCATGGCAAGTTCCGTTCTATTAAAATCGCATCCATTTCAAATGGATGGAGAAAAAAAATCGCTTTGGGACAAAACTTTCGGTTTTGCTCTAAACAAGCTCGATGAATGGTATAAACATTCCGTTGAATTTGTTTTACGGCATAAAATCAGCACCATGATCGTTGCCATCCTAATCTTTGGTCTTTCCGTCAAGGTGATGAACTATGTGGGAACCGATTTCTTACCACAGCCCGACCAATCAAGGTTGAGTGCAAAAATTGAACTACAGACCGGCATCAAAGTAGAAAAAACAGAGGAAGCCATGATTAAAATAGAAAATATTTTACATCAGCGGTTTGGTGAAGATGTTGTGGCAATTGCCATGAATGCTGGAGCTTCCGATGAAGCATCCTTCATGTCGGCTTTCAGTTCTAACGCGTCCAACATTATGCAAATAATGGTTCGATTAAGGGATCTTGATGTTCGGACAAAATCAGTGTTTGACATCGCTGATGAGCTTCGTCAGGTTTTAGATACTATGCCGGAAATAGTAAAATACGATATTTCTTATGGCTCTGACATGGGAGGGATAGGTGGCAACAATATCGCTGTCAAAGTTTTCGGATATAACATCGACCAAAATCTAGTTTACGCTCACGATTTGGCAAAGAAAATTCGTAAAATTGAAGGGGCAAAAGATGTGATTATAAGTCAGGAATCGGAAAAACCCGAGTTAAAAGTTTTTCTAAACCGAGATAAACTGGCACAAATGGGACTTAACTCGGCAATGGTTGCCTCTACACTTCGGAGCTACATGACAGGGATGACCGCAACAAAAATGAAAGAAGAGGGAAAAGAGTACGATGTGATTCTTCGTTTGAAAGATGAAGTCAGACACGACATAGAACTCTTCAACAACATTTCGTTCCGTACGCCTTTGGGAACCAAGGTGTTTTTAAAGGATATTGCAAGCGTTGAAATCATTAACGCTCCCCCTATAATCACCCACGAAAACAAACAACGTCTCATCACCATTTCGGTTAAACCTCAAGGACGAACTCTTGGTGAAGTAGCTAAAGACATTCAGGCTCTGGTTAATGAGAACCAACCTCCTGCCAACAGCGATGTAGTTATTGGAGGAGCTTTTCAAGATCAACAAGAGACTTTTAGAGATTTAATTCTACTTATGCTAGTAGCTTCATTGCTAGTATATTTAACCATGGCCGCTCAATTCGAGTCGTTTGTAATGCCCATCATTATCATGGCAGCACTTCCATTTGCTTTTTCAGGAGTGTTCTTTGCTCTTTATCTGACAAACACATCGATGAGCGTCAACGCCTTGATTGGTGCATTCATGCTCATTGGTATTGCCGTGAAAAACTCCATTATTTTGGTTGACTTTACAAACCTACTTCGCGATCGAGGCTATCCGCTTTTCAATGCCTTAGTAGAGGCAGGACGTTCACGTTTACGCCCCATCTTAATGACCGCTTTGACCACCATCCTTGGCATGCTACCTCTTGCGTTTAGCACCGGTCAAGGCGCTGAACAGTGGGCGCCCATCGGAATCAGCGTCATCGGTGGTTTGATTTTCTCAACCATACTTTCGTTGATCATAGTTCCGGTTGCATATTATTTATTGATACGCGCAGGAAGTCGACGTAAACGTCGTATGAAGCTACAAAGCGAATTTCATTTCTTAGATAAAGTACCTCCACAGTCAACTAATTCTTAAAACTTCATTACAATGAAAGCCGTTCTTATAATACATAACAAAGCCGTAAGCGAGCAGGTATTGTATATCCTTGAAAAACTCGATATTAAAGGTTTCACAAAATGGGATACTGTTTATGGTCAGGGTTACCAGGGAGAACCCAGAATGGGGACACACACCTGGCCTGAGGAAAACAGCGCAGTAATTTGCATTATAAACGACTCAATGGTGGAACCCTTAAAAAATGCCGTATCCTATCTTGATAATGCCAACACCGATGTAGGGGTAAAAGCCTTTATCTGGGAAGCAAATTATTTGTTCTAAATCTGAAGATTGTTTCTAAAAGTCCATCGCATCCCACATTTTTGCGATGGACTTTTTATTTTGATGAAGATCTGTCTCCACATATTATACTCTTGCCATTCTAATTCTTAAATTTCTGCTAAAAATCCTTCTTAGATCGCATAGCTTTTGTTGCTTCTTTCTTATGCCGGTTCAATTTCCAATGGTTTTGTGCGGTAATAAATGAAAGATGTCAGTTTGAAGACAGGGTTATTTCATTACAATTATCCCAAAATTGTCATTAGCCAGAATTTCTAATGGCGGTCATTAGAAAAATATGAGCTGAAGTTGTTGATATTATTGGGAAATTTATCTTATAAGATGTTT